>ENA-OOZR01000222-OOZR01000222.1-human-gut-metagenome-genome-assembly--contig:-NODE-222-length-58543-cov-2.552848_pt1 | contig 58543 bp, 48 predicted proteins | sample MGYA00241045_ERZ501406 | MGnify/ENA primary metagenome ERZ501406 (study PRJEB25962, sample SAMEA2042920) | human gut metagenome | biome: human gut; feature: human-associated habitat; material: faeces...
ATTCTACTAGCACACGTTTTGGTAGCACGACAAATGGTGGCACAAGAACTATGGCAGACCTTAACCAAATTATTAATGTTGAAGCTATTGATAAAATTGAAGTTATCAAAGGTCCTGGCGCATCTGTGTATGGTGCTGACGCTACTGGTGGTGTAATCAATATAATTACTCGTAAAGGCAGCGTAGAAAACAAGGGTACAATTGATTTAGCAACAGGTTCTTGGCATAAGCATGTTTATAATATCAGTTATGCTGGTAGTGCTGGTGATGATAAATCTTGGCATTATTTTGTATCTGCTACAAGAAATATGGCTAGTAATAGCAAATATAAGGACGGTGTAACTGGCAACAACTATACTTACGAAGGCACTAATTATAAAGAAGAAGGTGTAAACCTTCGTGTTGATAAAGATTTCAATGATAAACAAAATTTGAAAATCTGGTATGATCATCAAAATGGTAAAGATGGCTATCCTATTACTGCCCGTAATTATAAATATTGGAGTCAAGAAGGCTGGGATCAGACTCTTGACAATGTTAATAATAAAGTTCCTGTAAAAGATAATCCTGGCTATCGCAATTTATTTTCTTTAGATGCTTTGACTGGTTCCTACAACTCGTACAAGAGTAATGATGTAGACATTTCTTATACTTTTGATAAGGATAATGGTATGGATAGCTTCATCCGTATATATGATCAAAACCATCATTATTGGGGTAAGGATATCTATCCTGATTGGGTAAAAGGCTGGGGATTCCCTGGTAACCCCAATTTTAAAGATTTTATGGAGTCACAGGGACCATTTGATATGTCACCAACGAGAATCCGCGATGAAAAGAATCGTGGTATTCAATTACAATATGGCAAATCAGTTGGCGTAAATGATTTGTTAGCTTCTGTAACTTATGATAAAGCAAAAACATTTACGAATTCTTATAAGAGGGCTTCTAAGGTATGGAAAACTTCTAAGGTTGAACGTGATAGTATTTTAGGATTTATTCAAGATAAAATTCACATCAATGATAAGTGGGATATTACACCTGCTATCAGATACTCACATTATGGTACATATGATAACACAGCTGAAGATGGTTCAACTAGCAGTGTTAACAATAGCTCTTCTTCTACAATTACGCCGACTATTAATACTCAATATGCTTTTGACGATACTATGAGTGCTTATTTTGGTTGGACAAAGATTTATCGTCCTGTTAAAGCTGGTGATCTGACATTACAAGATAAAGATTTATGGAATGGTATGAAATTAGAGGATGAGAAAGGTGACGTATGGACTTTCGGTGTCCGTAAGGATTTGTCAGATAAGACTAGTGTAGCTGTACATTATGATTGGACGGAAATGTCTAATGCAGTAACTAGTTATTCTGTAATGACTAAAATCGTTAATAATGTTCCTGAATATGAAAACAGAGCTGTCAATGCAAGGGAAACAAAGAAATCATTTAATGTTACCGCTGACCATCGTTTTGATGATCATTGGAATTTGAGTTTAAGTTACACTCATATGAAAGATAAGTGGAAAGCTAAAGCTGGCATGGATTTTGACCCGAATATCAGTTTAGATAAGAATAAAAACGTTAATGCTTTGATTAACTCTTATCGTCCTGCTAACTATTATAGTGCTAACCTTTCTTATGAAAATGGTAGATGGTATACTGGACTGTTAGCAAACTTGTATAGTGGCTGTGATACATCATTGTATACGGACAGCAGCTTCTTGGTATTAGATTGGAATCTCAACTATGAAGTAAATAAAGATTTAACTGCGTATGTAACTGTAAGTAACTTAACTAATGAAGCTTATGAAAATACTGCTTTGTATAATCATGGTCCTGGAGCTGCTCCGCAACCTGGCCGCTGCATCATGGTTGGTATGAAATACAGCTTCTAACCCCTTAATTAAATAACAATCTTTATTAAAGTTTAATCATACTCCATCTCACTTCGGTAAAGCACTACTGCTATTTTTAGTGGTAGTGCTTTGCTACAAAAAAAGCATTATGCTAACAGTTTATGAGTTAACATAATGCTAAATATTATTCTAGTTCTTGTAGAAGATAGTTTTTTATATCGGTTATGTGTTGACGGAAGTAATTTTTGTTTACAGCTTCATAAGAGAGAATGCGTTTTAATTTTCTTTCTAACTCAGCTATGAGATGCTTATTTTTTATAATGTAGATTTGTGCATTATAGCCTAAATATTCACGAGCAATATACTTATCAGTTATAGGAATAACATCGCTAATGAAAAAAATAGATTTTGTCGTTGTTTTGCCTAAATGGTAAAAACAGGAACGAATGTGTCTGGTGTCAGATTCAAGGTAACTCATAATTCTTGCCTTGGCTTTTTCATCTCTGTGCTCCCAATTACCAACGGGAATTGCCCAATACAAATTAGGATTCTCTTTTGCTGGCAATAAACAGACTATAGGGCGTTCTTTGGCATCATTCCATTGACCACCTAATTTTCTTATTAGTTCATAGAGAGCTGCATCTCCAAAATACATTCCGTTTTTAAACATTAAATTTCTCCATAAATAGCAAAAGCTCCTTTATGGAGCTTTGCTATTTCTACGATGTTTTGGCGCACATCGTGAAGCGTAATTGTAACTACAATGTTAATCCGTACATTGTGAAACGTAATTGTATCATTACGATGTTCTGCGCACATCGTGAGGCGTTCGATATATATAATATCTTCACTAATATTTTATAAGAAAAAAACTTAAATGTCAAGTAGATGATTTGTTGATGCACTTTAATAATTAGTTATAGATTTATCGATAAATTAAAGGAAAGGGGATAGTTTATGCAAAAATGTGTTGTAATTACTACATTAATTATTTTAGGGCTAGCACTTACCGGTTGTACGCGCAATATCTTTACGCTTCCGGTACACGAAAACCCGGAGGCCCTAGTGCGCTTCAATACGCCGATGCAGTACGATTATAATCCTGCACATTATCCCGTAACGATTGAAAACTTTAATACGCAGGGAGAATCGGAACAACAGACCTTCACCAAGCCGCCGGAGCGAGTGGTGGCAGTCTGGCAGAACAGCATTGAAACATTGCTGGCTTTGGGTGTGGGTGACCGCATTATTGCCGGTAACGGCGTGCCGGACAAAAAGTTTTTCCGCAAGGAATATCAGGAACAGTACAGCAAAATACCTTATACCGGACTGCAGCTTTTAGATCTGGAAACAACCATGATGCTGAAGCCTGATTTGCTTGTCGGCTGGCATTCTACCTTTGGTCCCAAGGTGTTGCGTACAACCGATTTTTGGCATAAGCGCGGAGTTAATACCTTTATCGCACGCTCGTCTATAGGTGACGGAAAACCGCGTACTCTGCAAAATGAATATAAGGATATTCTTGATTTAGGTAAAATCTTTGATAAAAATGAAAGGGCGCAGCAGCTTGTCGGACAAATGCAGCAGGAGGTTAATTTTGCCATCAGTCAGACTGCCGGTTATAAAAAGCGCCCGCGGGTTCTGGTGCTGGAATTTTTAGGCAAGGAGCCGACGGTTTATGGCGAAAAATCTTTGGCCGGCAATATTGTCAAAGAGCTGCACGGTGAACTGCTGGCAGAAAAGCAGCGTTCTATTGGCTTCGAACAGGTCGTGGAGCTTGACCCGGATGTTATCTTTGTGGTTGTGATTGAATCGCATTACGGACATGAGCAGGATATGGTTGACCGTGTTACAAAACACAAGGCATTAAAAAATTTACGCTGCGTGCAGCAGGGACGCGTGATTCCCTTACCGTTTTACGGTATTTACAGCTCAGGCGTGCGTACCTATGATGGCATAAAAATTATTGCGGCCGGAATGTACCCGGATTTGTATAAGGAGAAATGATGATGGTTGATTTTTTGAAGAAGCAGGGGTACCTGTTCATCTGCCTGGGATTGCTTGCTTTGCTGGTAATTGCCTTGTTTTGGGCGTTGTCCATTGGTACGGTAAAGCTGCCGTTGGTAAATATTTATAATACGGTTATAGAGCAGATGTTTAGCGGACAGCCTATTGAAGGTGTTGACCGCGGACCTGTGCATGATATTATCTGGCTGCTGCGCTTGCCGCGTCTGGTGCTGGCTGCCTTAGTGGGCATGGGGCTTTCTGTCTGCGGCGTTATCATGCAGGCTGTAGTAAAAAATCCCTTGGCGGACCCATATATTTTGGGTATTTCCTCCGGTGCTTCGCTGGGTGCGACGGCAGCGATTCTGCTGGGAATCGGCGTAGCATTGGGTGAAAACTTTGTAGGCATTGCAGCCTTTATCGGTGCCTTGGCTATGTCGCTGGGCGTACTGTTTATCTCTAACCTGGGCGGACGCAGCAATTCCGTTAAGCTGCTTTTGGCAGGCATGGCGCTGAGCGCAGTCTGCGGTGCGTTTTCCAGCTTTATCGTTTATTTTGCCAATAATAAGGAAGGCATGCAGACTATTGCTTACTGGATGATGGGCAGCTTTGCCGGTGCCAAATGGGAAACACTGGCAGTTATCGGACCAATCGTAGTGTTGGCAGTAATGTTCTTCTGGACGCAGAGCCGTATGCTCAACCTGATGCTTTTAGGTGATGAATCTGCGTTGACTTTGGGAACTGATTTACATATTTACAGACAGATTTATCTGCTTGTAAGCTCTCTTATCGTAGGCTTTGTAGTATACGCTGCAGGTATGGTTGGCTTTGTCGGCTTGGTAGTACCGCACGTTATACGTATGCTGGTAGGTACCGACCATAAAAAGCTTATTCCTGTCAGTGCCTTGACCGGTGCGGTATTTTTGGTAATTGCGGACGGTCTTTGCCGTGTAATTATTCCGCGCACCGAGCTGCCGATCGGTATTTTGATATCCTTAATCGGCGCGCCCTGCTTCGTTTACCTGATGATTAAGAAAACCTATGGCTTTGGAGGTAACTGATAATGGAGATTTTAGCAGAAGCAGTAAAAATGGCCTTCGGACCAAAGGAAATTCTTAAGGGAATAGATTTCAGCCTGCATAATAAGGAATTTGTAGGCATTATCGGGCCTAACGGCAGCGGCAAGAGTACCTTTCTGAAATGCGTTTACCGTGTGCAGAAGCCTACGGATGGTAAAATTACCTTCAACGGAACGCCGTTGGACGAGCTTTCCTACCGTGAATCAGCGTTGCAGCTGGCGGTAGTAGCACAGCATAATGTTTACAGCTTTGATTTTTCGGTGTTGGAGGTTGTGCTGATGGGACGTTCGCCGCACAAGAAAATGCTGGAGCGTGATAATCTCAACGATTATCGGATTGCGCGCGAAGCGTTGGCGACTGTAGGTCTGGCGGACTTTGAAGAACGCAGCTTTGCTACCTTGAGCGGTGGCGAGCAGCAGCGTGTAATTTTGGCGCGTGCGCTGACGCAGCAGACGGAATGCCTGGTGCTGGATGAGCCGACAAACCATCTGGATATTAAGTACCAGCTGCAGATTATGGATATTGTAAAATCACTTGATTTGACTGTTGTGGCAGCAGTGCATGACTTGAATATCGCAGCGATGTACTGTGACCGTCTGGTTGCGATTAAGGACGGACAGATTGTTGGCATGGGAACTCCGCGTGAGCTGCTGACGGAAAAGTTTATTTATGATATGTATGAGGTGCGCTGCAGAGTGGATGAAGACGCCTCCGGAAGGATTAATATTGTGTATCTGCCACAACATTGGATGTAGGACGGCGGCGGATAAGTCACCATCTGCTGCTTCAATTATCCTAATATAAGTTTTCTTGACATACTATATTTTTTCAGTTCAAGGAGGGTTAAAATGAAAAAGCTTTTATTGATTCCGGCATTCATGGCCATGTTCTTCGCCGGCAGTGTAGCAGTTCCTACTGCCTTCGCTGCTCAGCCTGCACCGCCGCAGGAAAACAAAATGATGCTGCCGCCGCCCAAGGACGGCAAGCGTCCGCCGATGCCGCCGCGCATGCGCCGGCCACAGCTTTCCAATGCAGAGGCTGCGGAAAAACTGCAGTCAGCATATGGTTACCGTTATTCTGATATGCTGCGCTTGTTGAATATCGGTCATAGCTATGGCGATATGAACACAGCCTGCTTGTATGCGTATCTGTCCGGTGAGCCGGTAGAAAAGGTGCTGCAGCTGCGTCAGCCTGCAACCTGGGGCAGGGTGCGTGCGCAGCTGGGACTTACTCCTAAGCTGTATGCCGAAAAATATATGGAATATCAGGCAAGCTATTTGCCTGCAGACAGCCTGATAGACAGAGAAACGGCGCTGAAATATCTGCGACAGGGTTATCCGCTGGGCGATATTCAGCAGGCTGCCAAGCTGGCCAAGGAGAGCGGCAAAACTTTGGCACAGGTATTGCCAATGCGCACTGTTACCTGTGACTGGCAGCAGGTTAAGGAAAAGCTGGGCTTGCAGCAGGAACAAAAACAGGGTCAGCCTTTCGCTTTCAGAGGACGCGGCCAGCGTAGCGGTGCAGGCTTTGCCGGCTTGCATACGCGCAACATGACGGCAGAAAGAGCTGTAAAGATTTTCCACGCTGATTATCTTTTTGATGAAGCAGAGCTGCTGCCGCTATATGAAAAATATGGCTTTGAAGGCTTGGAGAATATCTGCCTGCATGCCTACATGAGTAAAAAAACGCTGCAGGAAATTATTGACCTGCGCGATAAATATTCTTGGGAGCGTATGAAATATGTGCTTGGCTTGACACCGCAGGTATATTTTGACCGCTGCGTGGATTATCAGGCACGCCGTCTGGCAGAACGCATGGATATCCCGCAGAAGGTAACGAAGAAATATATGCATATGGGTTACGCAATGCATCATATCAACAGTGCTTATCTGCTGGCACAAAAGGCCGGTCTGGATATTAAGGATGTTATTGATTTGAAGACACCGAAGAATTCCTGGCAGGATGTGGCGCTGAAAATCGGTCTGACTGTGGAAGATTGCCGAGAGGTTAAGAACAAAATCAGTAAGGACTTTGGTAGGCACGAATGAAACGTATTGTAATTTTACGCTGCCTGCGTTCCAATAATGTATGTACCGGTGCAGCCTGCATGCGTGCTTTCAATACAAAAAGCGGTGCCTTTGCCAGATATGGCGAAGAACCGCTGGAGCTGGAGGCTTATTGGAGCTGCAACGGCTGCGGTGACTGTCACTTTAAATACCAAGAGGGTATCGAAGAAAAGCTGGAACGTATTATCGGCCTGAAGCCTGATGCGGTGCATGTTGGTGTCTGCGTCAAGCAGCGCACGCAGGATGGCCAGGTTGTTACCTGCAAAACTATTGAAGAAATTTGCGAGCGTCTGGAGGCTGCGGGACTGACGATTGTGGAAGGTACGCATAGATGAATTATTAAAAAAATATGATTATAACCTAAAAACAACATAAAAGGAAAAAGTTTTGCGGGTATAATCGCAAAAATGTTGAAAAACAATGCTTTTTACGGTTATAATATATGTATAGGGGGTGTCTAAGATGATTAATAGACCACTTTATACAAAGAAAATTATGGAGTATGTTGATACTCCGTTCATAAAAATTCTTACAGGAATCAGACGCAGCGGTAAATCAACTATTTTAAAGCTAGTTATGCAAAATTTAAAGGAGCGTGGCATTGATGACAGGCTCATTATAAGCTATCGTTTTGATTCGATGGAATATGATGGCTATACTGCGAAACAGATGTACCAAGAACTGAAAAACAGATTAAATCCTGATGAAAGGACATATCTTTTTTTAGACGAAGTTCAGGAAATCAATAACTGGGAAAAAATAGTTAATTCCTTGTCTACGGAATTTGATGTAGATATTTATATTACTGGTTCTAATTCACGTATGTTGTCATCGGAAATAGCTACATACCTGACCGGCAGATATATTTCTTTCAGAATATATACCTTATCTTTTGCAGAATATCTGGATTTTAAGAGCCGCTATACGGAGATTGCTACTCCAAGACAAGAGCTTATAAATTATATAAAGTTAGGCGGCTTTCCTGCAATACATTTGCATGCGTATACTGAAGATGAGATTTATACTATTGTTCGAGATATCTATAATTCTACAATTTTCTCGGATATAGTAAAAAGAAATGAGGTACGCAAGGTTGATCTGTTGGAGCGAGTTGTAAAATATGCTTTTAACAATGTTGGTAATACTTTTTCTGCAAAAACAATATCCGACTATATGAAATCAGAGCACAGGAAAATTGATAATGAAACAGTATATAGTTACTTGGAAAAATTAGAAAAAGCATATATTTTACATCGTTGTCAGCGTTATGATTTAAAGGGTAAAGAACTACTGAAAACGCAAGAGAAGTTTTATTTGGCAGATACAGCGTTGCGTTATAGTGTATTGGGTTATAATGATAATAGCGTAGCTGCGATGTTGGAGAACGTTATTTACTTGGAGTTGTGTCGACGTGGATATAGAGTGGATATCGGCAAAATAGATTCTGGTGAAATTGATTTTGTCGCTACTAAACAGAATGAAAAGCTTTATATACAGGTTACACAACAAATCAGCTCAGCAGAAACAGAAAAACGAGAATATGCAAGGCTGTTGGATATAGATGATAATTTTCCAAAGTATGTTTTAAGGACAGATGAGTTTGCCGGTGGAAATTATAAGGGTATTAAGAGTATGCATGTAGCAGACTTTTTGTTAAGCGAAGAATATTGATTTTAGCCGGAGTATGCAAAACAGCAGGCTTCCGGACTGACGATTGTGGAAGGTACGCACTGATGAATGAACTTAGATTTGCAGAATACAAGATCTATAATGAAGCCGAAATTATGGCGTTATATAGTAGTGTTGGCTGGAGTAATTATACCAATAATCCGGCAATGCTAAGAAAAGCTTATAAGAATTCACTTTATGTTTTAGCGGCTTATGCTGATGGAAAGCTTGTAGGGATACTCCGTGCTGTCGGTGATGGTGCTTCTGTGGTTTTTCTGCAGGATTTAATAGTGCTGCCGGAATTTCAGCGTCATGGCATTGGTTCACAGCTTATGCGGAAGGTTATGGAAAAGTATGCCGCTGTCTATCAACTGCAGCTCCTTACAGAAGCAAGTGCAAAAAATATTACTTTTTATGAATTCCTTGGGTTAAAAAGAGTCGAAAAGTATGGTTGCTGCGCTTTTATAAGATGAGAATGTTAACATCGGTTATAAGCTGTAATCAATGTAACACTATTGCAACAAATATAAGTAAATTAGATAATTTTTGCAAACTTTAGCAGGAGTTTTCGTTCCTATAGCGAAATATAGAAGCAAAGGGATAAAGCCCGAGCCCTTGATAGAAAAATGGTAGCACCAAAGCGATTTGGCGACATACCAAAGGAGGCATTGATTATGAGTGTAAACGTAAAAGGCAGAAACATTGATGTGACCCCGGCTCTGAAAGAGTATGTGGAGAAAAAAATTACTAAGGTTACTAAGCAGTTTAAGACTGTTGGTGACATTTCTGCAGTACTGAAGGTTGAGAAAGGTAACCATATTGTAGAAATTACGGTTCCTGCAAGCGGCATTTTGCTGAGAGCACAGGAAACCACGAAAGATATGTATTCCTCCATTGATTTGGTTGTAGAGAAAATTGAACGTCAGATTCACAAATATAAAACTCGTCTGATGAAGAGAAAATACAGCAACTTTGCTGATACTGCTGCTCCTGCTCCGGCACCGGCTGTAGAAGCTGCTGATGATGGCGAATTCGAAATTATCAAGAATAAACGCTTCATCATGCATCCGATGACTCCGGAAGAAGCAATCCTGCAAATGAACCTGTTGAACCACGATTTCTTCGTATTCTACGATCCTGATCTGGGTGCTACCAATGTAGTTTACCGCCGTAAGGATGGCAAGTACGGCTTGCTGAGCCCGGAACTGAAATAAAACAAATATTTTAACCTAAACTTCACAAAAAAGCACAGGATTTGCTCCTGTGCTTTTTGCTTTTTGAGAGAGATTCTGTTATAATTTAAAATTAGGTGTATAGTCTTTTTAGACACCATAATTTTAAGGAGTGATCGTGTTGCTCGAAGGCATTTTAAAGAAAATTTTTGGTGACCCCAACGAAAAAGAAATCAAAAACATTCGTGTAATCGTAGATAAGATCAATAGTCTGGAAAAGGATATGGAAAGCCTTAGCTCTGCAAATTTGGCAGCCAAGACCAGCGAATTTAAAGTACGTTTGCAAAAGGGTGAAACTCTGGATGATATTCTTCCGGAAGCATTTGCCGTTGTCCGTGAAGCTTCCAGACGTGTTACCGGCATGCGTCATTTTGATGTACAGTTAATCGGTGGTGTAGTACTGCATCGCGGCAAGATTGCCGAGATGCGTACTGGCGAAGGTAAAACTCTGGTAGCTACTGCGCCTGTATATCTGAACGCGCTGACCGGCAAGGGCGTGCATGTTGTAACTGTCAATGATTATCTGGCACGCCGCGACAGCGAGGATATGGGCCGTATTTACAAGTTCCTCGGTCTGTCTGTAGGTCTGATTGTGCATGATATGGACTTCCCCGACCGTAAGGCTGCCTATGCTGCAGATATTACTTACGGTACAAATAATGAATTCGGCTTTGACTACCTGCGTGATAACATGGTAGTTGATGAAAATCAGATGGTACAGCGTGAGCTGAATTACTGTATTGTCGATGAGGTCGACAGTATCCTGATTGACGAAGCGCGTACCCCGCTGATTATCTCCGGCCCCGGTGAAAAATCCACCGAGCTGTATCAGGTTCTGGCCCGTGTTGTTGCCAACATGGAAGAGGGCGAGGATTACACTGTTGATGAAAAACAAAAACAGGTAGCACCTACCGAAAAGGGTATTGCCAAGGCAGAAAAAATGCTGGGCATCGGTAACCTGTATGACAATGAGCATGGTGTGGACTACTCCCACCAGATTATGTGCGCTCTGAAGGCTAAGGCTTTGATGCACCGCGACCGCGATTATGTGGTTAAGGATGGTCAGGTTATCATCGTCGATGAATTTACCGGCCGTCTGATGTTCGGCCGTCGTTTCTCCGAAGGTCTGCATCAGGCTATCGAAGCTAAGGAAGGCGTAAAGGTAGAACGCGAAAGCCAGACGCTGGCAACTATTACCTTCCAGAACTACTTCCGTATGTACAAAAAGCTCGCCGGTATGACCGGTACTGCTAAGACTGAGGAGCAGGAGTTCCAGAAGATTTATAATCTGCCGGTTGTTGTTGTACCTACCAATAAGCCGATGATCCGTGTTGACTATCCTGATGTTATCTATAAAACACGTATCGCTAAATACAAGGCAGCAGTCAACGAGATTGAAGAATGCCATAAGTCCGGCCGTCCGGTACTGGTTGGTACTACTTCCATTGCTCAATCCGAAGAGCTGAGCGCTATGCTCAAACGCCGCAACATTCCGCATAACGTGCTGAATGCGAAGTACCATGAAAAAGAGGCTGAGATTATTTCTCATGCAGGCCAATACGGCGCCGTAACCATTGCTACCAACATGGCAGGCCGTGGTACCGATATTACTTTGGGTGAAGGCGTTCCTGAATTGGGTGGTCTGCATATCATCGGTACCGAGCGTCATGAAAGCCGTCGTATCGATAACCAACTGCGTGGCCGTTGCGCCCGTCAGGGTGACCCCGGTTCTTCCAAGTTCTTCCTGAGCCTGGAGGATGATCTGATGCGTCTGTTCGGCAGTGATAATATTGCCGGCATTATGGACAAACTGGGCATGGAGGACGATGAGCCGATTGAACACAGCCTTGTTACCAAGTCCATTGAAAATGCGCAGAAGAAGGTTGAAGCACGTAACTTCAGTATTCGTAAGCACGTTCTCGAATATGACGATGTTATGAATCAGCAGCGTGAGGTTATTTACTCTCAGCGTCATAAAATCCTGCATCAGGAAAATCTTAAGGATACCATCAAAGAGATGGTTGATGAAACCGTTGAACGTACTATGAATATGTACGCACCGCCTGAGGTTTACTCTGAGGATTGGGATCTGCAGGCTCTGATTAACTACGCTGAGGATTTCTATGCTCCGCGTGGTCTGCTGACTGTAGATTACTTGCAAAACCTTAGCCGTGAAGAGCTGGCTGAATATCTGCAGAAGGTTGCTGATGACAACTACCAGGCACGTGAGGACGCAATCGGTCCTGAGCTGATGCGCGAGCTGGAAAACCTGGTTATGCTGAAGGTTGTAGACAACCACTGGATGGAGCATCTGGATGCTATGGATATGCTGCGTGAAGGCGTTGGCCTGCGTGCATATGGTCAGAAGGATCCGCTGGTTGAGTACAAATTTGAAGCCTACGATATGTTTGAAGCCATGATGGAGGCTATCAAGGAAGACGTTGTTCGTTACATTTACCGCGTCAATGTTATTACCCAGCCGCAGGTTGAAGACCCGCTGGAAAATGCTTCCACCAATAACCCGACTCCCGAGGGTGACGAGGGTAATTTGAAAGCTGAACCCAAGAAATAATTTTTAAGTCAGCAGCCTTGGCTGCTGACTTACTTAGCCTTGTTTGCAAGAACTCGGCAAAACGGCTGAGGCCGTAAATAACTAATATTTGCTACACGAAAGGTTGTGAGGAATTTTGTTGATTGAAGAATATAAGCCTGAAATTACAAATCTGCAAGCAAAATTAGAGGAAATGAGGGAATCTCTTTGACATCGCTGTCAAAGAAGATCGTATTGCAGAATTAGAACATAAAATGGGTGATCCTACTTTTTGGGATGATCCGGAAAAGGCACAAAAAACTGCGCAGGACGTTAACAGCTTAAAAGAAGAGGTTGACGGCTTCCATAAATTAAGCGCAGGTGTTGACGATTTGGAAGCTTTGCAGGAGATGGCTGCCGAAGAAAATGATGAAAGCCTGCTTCCTGAAATGGATGAGCTGCTGGCAAAATGCCGCAGCGAGCTGGAGCATTTGGAGCTGGGTATGCTGCTCAGCGGTGAATATGATGCCAATAATGCTATCCTGACACTGCATGCAGGTGCCGGCGGCACCGAAGCGCAGGACTGGACCAGCATGCTGCTGCGTATGTTTACCCGCTTTGCGGAGCAAAACGGCTTTGCTCTGGAAATGCTTGACTATCAGCCGGGTGATGAGGCCGGTGTAAAAAGTGCTACCATTCAGGTTAACGGCCATAATGCTTATGGCTTCTTGCGCTCTGAAAAGGGTGTACACCGTCTGGTGCGCATTTCTCCGTTTGATGCCAATGCCCGCCGTCACACCTCCTTTGCTGCGGTAGACGTAATGCCGGAGCTGGATGATACTGTTGATGTAAATATTAATATGGATGAGGTGCGCGTCGATGTTTACCGTTCCAGCGGTGCCGGCGGTCAGCACGTCAATAAAACCTCCTCTGCTGTACGTATGACACATGAACCGACGGGTATCGTTGTTCAATGTCAGAATGAGCGTTCCCAAATTCAGAACCGTGAGCGCTGTCTGCAGATGCTGCGTGCAAAATTATATGAATATGAAAAGGCTAAGCAGGATGCTCTTGTCAGCGATATTGCCGGTGATTACCAGAATATCGAATGGGGCAGCCAGATCCGTTCCTATGTGTTCCAGCCCTATACTATGGTTAAGGACCATCGTACCGGCTGCGAAACCGGTAACATTCAGGCTGTTATGGATGGCGATCTGATGCCGTTCGTAGAAGCATATCTGCGCAGTCAGCAGAAAAAGGTTTAATAAAGCGAGGTCTGGACAGGTGAATTTTATGAAAAGCCGATATAATCCTTTGCTTTTGGCAGTAATCGTAATCGGTCTGGTTTGTGCCTTATGGCTGAACGTTGTCCGTCACGATGTTGAACAAAAAAACAATACTGTAGAAATGGCTATGGAGTACGAGGGCTTACGTAAGCTGGCCGCTTTGCAGGGCCTGCCGGAGGAGGATGTACTGCGTCAGTTTAAGGATGCAGGCATCAACTCGCTGATGATTTTCGATACTACGTTGGAGCGACTGACTAAAAACGGCGAAATCCAGACGGTAACAGGCGGTGAGCTGCGTCAGGCAGCTGCGCTTGGTTCCGGCATGGGTGTTTTCGCTAATGTGGGAGCCGGCGATGTTGAAGAAAATGCTGCTTACGTTGCTGCTACTGACAAGCAGTCTGTCTTAGATGATGTAGAGCAGGATTTGTGCCTGCGCTACGGTGCTGACCGTGTAAAGGTTGTAAGTGAAAATCCGCGTATTATCAAAATCAAAGGCAGCACTACACTTCTGCCTGAGGGTAAATACGATGAGCCGCAGGGACTGCTGCAGGCTCCTTTAGGTTTGCCGGTGCAGGATATGCGTAAGGTTGCTGCTTTGGGCTTCAAAATTATCGTACGTCCGCAAAATTATGTGGATGTAACGGATGAGCAGATTGACGGCATTTTTGCCCGCATTAAAGAAGCCGGTGTACTGGTTGATGCTCTGATGCCATGCGGTACAGAGGTTGTGGGCTATCCTAATAAAATGCAGCATTTGGGCGAGCGCATGAAGGAAAACAACATGACGCTGGTAATGCTGGAGCATTACACCCAGCTGCAGTTTGCCAAAATCGACGGTCTGTTGCCTTTGGCTGAGTTCAATGACTATAAGGCTGCCCGTTCCTATGTTATCGACCCGACCGAGCAAAAGAAAATCAGCGTGGGCGAGGCTTTGCGCCGGTGGGCGCTGACGGACGAGGAGCGCAATATCCGCGTGAACTATATCCGTCCCTTCCTGATGCCTGAGGGTGGTCAGGATATTATGAAGACTAACCTGAAGTATGTGCGTGATATTAAGGCCAGCGTTGAAGCGCGTGGCTATACTATCGGCGAAGCAGGTGTTTTCAGCGCCGAAAACAAAGATGGCTTTGCACCGTATTTCCCCGCTAAGGTAAACTTTATTCCTATTGTATTGGCGATTGCCGCCGGTGCAGTGCTGTATCTTGCGTTGCTCTTTAACCTGGGCGGTAAGCAGCAAATAGCACTGTGGGCTGTTTTTTCTGCCGGAGCTTTGGCACTGCTGTTTATCGGCCGCGGCCTGTTTACGCGTCAGCTGCTGGCTTTGGCGGCAGCAAGTGTTTTCCCGGTGCTTTCGATGAATGTTATCTTTAACATTTGGGATAAAAATACGAGTGATAAGCACAACCTGCTTGCTATTTGCTGGAACGGTATCTGGCAGCTGGCGCTGGCTATTGCTTTGTCTTTGGTTGGTGCAGCCTTCCTGTCGGCTATTTTGACAGACAGCCGCTTCCTGCTGGAAATTGATATTTACCGCGGCGTAAAATTAACCTTTATTCTGCCGGTTATGCTGACAGCAGTTCTCTTTATGAAACGCTATGACCTGCTGCAGGTTGTGGGCAAAGGCTTGAAAACTCTGTGGGAGCGCCTGAACGGTCTGCTTGATACAGAGATTACCTTCCGCCATGTAGCAGTGCTTGCGGTGCTGCTGTTTATTGCTTATTATTTTGTCGGCCGCAGCGGTCACACCGGTGGTGTGCCTGTGCCGGCAATTGAATTGAAGATGCGTGCTTTCTTAGAGCAGCTGATGTATGCACGTCCGCGCGAAAAAGAATTTATGATCGGTCATCCGGCATTTTTCGTAGCAGTGCTTGCTGTTTACCGTTGCGCACCGCGTTGGTGGCAGTTTGTACTTACTTGTGCTGCCGTTATCGGACAGGGAAGTCTGGTACAGACATTCTGTCATATGCGTACACCGGTTGTTATGAGCTTTGTACGTGCTCTCGACGGCTATGCTGTTGGCGTTGTATTCGGCGTAATCGCTGTACTGGTGCTTGGCATGCTGTTACCCTTAGTTGTTAAGTTTAAAAGGAGATACCTTGAAGAATGAGTAAGATCGTGATTTCCGGATACTATGGATTTGCTAATGCCGGAGATGAAGCTATGCTGACCGCGATCATTAAGGCTTTGCGCAGTACGGAAAAGACCGTGGAGCTGACGGTTATCTCAGGCAATCCGCCCGCTACTGCCGCAAGACACAAGGTGAATTCTCTTCATCGTTTCAGCTTTTGCAAAATTTTTGCTGCCCTCATGGACTGCGACCTGCTGCTCAGCGGCGGTGGCAGTCTGCTACAGGACGTTACCAGCAAGCGCAGTCTGTTATATTATCTGTTTATCCTGGCTTTGGGCCTGCTGCTCAAAAAAAAGGTTATGCTTTTCGGCCAGGGGATAGGTCCTATCCATAACAGACTTATGCGCAGGCTGACTAAATTTATCTGCAGCCGGGTGGATTTAATTACCGTGCGTGACCAGGATTCTTTATATGAACTGCGCCGCATCGGTGTACCGGCGGAAAAGGTGCAGCTGACAGCAGATTCTGTGCTGACTTTGCCGCAGGAGAACAAGGAAAAAGGACTCGAGCTGCTGCAGCAGTTTGGGGTGCCGCAAGATAAAATGCTGATAGCCATAAGCGTACGTAAATGGCAGGAGGATGATAAGTACCTGCTGGAGCTGGCTAAGGCTGCGGATATTCTGGCCAAGGAATATAAGGCACATATTGTGCTGCTGCCGCTGCAATATCCTGTGGATGTGGCTGCCTGCAACAGATTACAGCACTTTATGAGGAGCAAGGCAGACAGTACTGTTTTGGAAACCGGATGTGATACTGAGCAGTTTTTGTCGCTGATGGGTAACTTTAATCTGCTTATCGGTATGCGTCTGCATGCACTGATTTTTGCTGCAGTTATGGAGCTGCCTTTTGTGGCTGTATCCTATGACCCCAAAATTGACGGCTTTGTTAAAGACATTAACGGCATCAGCGCAGGAGCTGTGGAAACACTGCAGGCTGCGCAGGTAGTTGCGTCTGCGCGCAAGGCGCTGGCCTCTGCCAATGCTGCTCATGGACTTTTGGATACATTGAGAGCGAAAGCTTTTTTAAATGCAAAGGAAGCCTTTGATTTATTAAATTGAGAGGAGATTGAAGGTAGTGCTGAAAATGACTGATGTAAGCAAGGTATATCCCGGTGGGTCTGTTGCCTTGCAGAACGTCGATATTCATATTGAACCAGGCGAATTCGTCTTTGTTGTAGGACCTAGCGGCGCTGGTAAGTCTACCTTTATCAAAATGCTGTTCCGTGAGGTTCTGCCGACCACGGGCAGCATTTTTGTTAATGGCGTGGATATTTTATCGCTGACACCGAATGAGATTCCGTATATGAGGCGTCAGCTGGGCATAATTTTCCAGGATTACCGTCTGCTTCCGGACCGTACTGTTTATGAAAACGTAGCTTTTGCTATGGAGGTAATAGAAACACCGCGCCGCAAGATTAAGCGCAGAGTGTTGAACGTATTGGATCTTGTCGGCCTGCGTCACCGTGCCGATGCTTATCCTAATGAGCTGAGCGGCGGCGAGCAGCAGCGTATCGCTATTGCCCGTGCTATTGTCAACGATCCTATTATGGTAATTGCCGACGAACCTACAGGTAACCTGGACCCGGAAACAAGCTGGGATATTATGGAAATCTTTAAGGAAATTAATGCTGAAGGAACTACGATTGTCATGGCAACTCACGATAAAGAAATAGTTGATGCCATGGGCAAGCGCGTTATAGCCATAGAGGACGGGCATATCGTACGTGATGAAGCAAGCGGGGTATATGGCTATGAGCTTTAGTACAAAAGAATATTTTGTTAAGGAAACCTATAAATCTATCAGGCGTAACGGCTTTATGAGCTTTGCTTCTATTTCGACTGTAGCGGTTTCGCTGTTAGTGCTGGGAATGTTTCTGCTGATTTTTCTCAACACCAACAATTTGGCACAGTATCTGGAAAGTCAGGTACAGGTGTCGGTCTATATGCAGGATAATGCCTCTGCGGAGGAGCTGAAAGCAGTAGAGGCGAAGCTGAAGAAGATGCCCGGTGTAGTAAAAGTAACACCGGTAAGCAAGCAGCAGGCTCTGGCACGCTTCAAGGAGCGTCTTGGCGATCAGGAGCAGCTGCTCAACAGCTTGGGCAAGGATAATCCGTTCCCAAATTCCTTTGAGGTGCAGGTGGATAATCCCGAGCGCATCAAGGTTATCACGCCTTCTATCGGACAGCTGCCTAAGGTAGAAACAGCTAAATTCGGTCAGGAGGTTGTTGAGCACCTGTTTTCTCTGACCAAAATATTGCGCTTCGGCGGCATTGTGCTGGTTATATTTTTAGCTATGGCAACGCTGTTTATTATTTCCAATACTATCCGTCTGACGGTTTTTGCCCGCCGTAAGGAAGTTGTCATTATGAAATATGTAGGTGCAACCGACTGGTTTATCCGCTGGCCGTTTTTGCTGGAAGGAATGACCTTAGGCTTTTTCGGCGCTGTGATTGCATCTGTCTGCATTAACAGCCTTTACGCCGGACTGTTGGAAAGAATCCATGCTACTCTGGCCTTTCTGCCGTTACTGCCCACTACCCCTTTTCTGTTACTGACCGCCGCGCTTTATTTCAAAGGGTCGCCACGATTATATAACTGGTTGCTGAATCACCGGCACTTCGGTCCATATATCCGCAATTTCCGGGAAAACAAGGCAATACCGCTCCGCGCCAAGATTATCTCCCTTGTGCTGATGTGGGGAACGATGCTCTATTGCATCTTCTTCCTGATTCCACTTCTATGGGTGAAAATCCTTCTGGGACTGATAGCGGCAGGGGTCACCTATCATATTCTTTCTTTCAAGACATTGAAATAGTTCGAAAGTCCCTGACGGGCGTCGGCAAGTTTGTCCTCCCAATGTTTCACGGAGTTTTGTCCGATAATGTCGGTCACGTACTTCACAGAAACAAAAGGAATCTCTTTGGAACGGCAGACGAAGGCTTGCGCATACGCCTCCATGTCGACGACATCTCCGCTTACGTGAGTCAGCTCCGTCAGGAAACCATCTCCCGTATTACAGATTCCCTCTTCCGTCCAATGCTTGCAGAAGCCTTTTGTTTCAAGCAAAGCGGAAGAATCTATTTCGCATTCCAAACCTAGTCCGGCTAGTTTCTGCATATCGCGGTCTATAAATTTGCGGCAGACAAAGATATCCCCTACCTGATGATTGACTGTTCCTGCACTTCCGAGATTCAAAACGAGATCGGGCTGCACCTGGCGGATCGCTTCTGCCAGATGAAAGGCGGACTTCACTTTTCCGATCCCCGTACGGATGTAATAAGGCTCTACATCGGGCCACTTTATCTCTACAAATTCGCCTTGAACGGCATACGTTACTAATATTTTCAGCATAAGTTTTCTGTATAAAAAGACATTACCACATGCAAAAATAAGCATTTATACTTGAAATGGTCAGAGATTGTTCTAAAATGATCAGTTTTTAATGATGGTTGCTTCCACAGTTCGCTAACTTTGCCTACATAACTTAAAAACAAAATATCATGACTCAAAACTCTATTGCGGACAACCGGATGGTCTGGCTGGATGTTGTCCGTTGCGTCGCCATGCTAATGGTAATCGGCGTACATTGCATTGACCCTTTTTACATTTCTCCTACGATGCGCGTTATTCCCGAGTACACACATTGGGCAGCCATCTACGGTTCGCTTCTCCGCCCTTCGGTTCCCTTATTCGTAATGATGACCGGATTACTGCTGCTACCGGTCAGGCAACAGCCTTTAGGCACTTTTTATAAGAAGCGCATCTTCCGCGTACTTTTCCCGTTCCTCATCTGGTCGGTACTTTATAGTATGTTCCCCTGGTTCACGGGGCTGCTGGGGCTATCCAAAGAAATCATCGGCGACTTCTTCTGCTATACCCAGGGACATGAGTCGCAAAGCCTCATCGATTCTCTGAAAGATGTAGCCATGATACCGTTCAACTTCAGCCATAAGGAGAACCATATGTGGTATATCTATCTGCTCATCGGATTGTATCTTTATATGCCTTTCTTCTCTGCATGGGTAGAGCGGGCAAGCAATAAAACCAAACAAATATTCCTTTTCATCTGGATTGTTTCCCTGTTTATCCCGTATATCCGCGAATATGTAGCCAATATGCTTTTCGACCGGAGCGGCTATGTATTCGGCACTGACACGTGGAACGAGTTCAGTATGTTCTACTACTTTGCCGGATTCAACGGCTACCTGCTGTTGGGACATTATCTGAAAGAAGGCGGCAACGGAAATGCACTAAAAATTTTCTGGCCTTTTAGTGGTTCGCCAAAAGATGATCGTCTTACTAATGATTGGAGTGTTTGGAAGACATTCCTCATTTGTGCCGTGATGTTTGCCATTGGATATTATGTGACGTACACAGGGTTCAGCACAACTGCCGCCAACCCGAATGCTACGGAGACTGAGATGGAACTTTACTTCACATTCTGTAGTCCGAACGTGTTGCTGATGACTTTAGCTATGTTCCTGATGTTGCAGAAAGTAGTAATCAATACACCTGTCATCGTCAAAGCATTAGCCAACATGACCAAATGCGGTTTTGGAATTTATATGGTACACTACTTTGTAGTAGGTCCGTTCTTTCTGCTGATAGGTCCTTCGGAAATTCCAATTCCGTTGCAGGTTCCGTTGATGGCAGTTTGTATTTTCCTTTGCAGCTGGGCATTCACCGCACTACTATATAAGCTGATGCCTCACAAGGCAAAGTATATAATGGGATAAAGAAACTAAAAAAGATATACGATGAAAATTAAAGTTGGTCTTATTGGATTCGGTCGAATGGGACGATTTTATTTGAAAGAAATGCAGAAAAGCGGAAGATGGGAAGTCGCATACATTTGCGACATTAATCCCGACTGCCGCGAATTGGCAAAGCAATTATCTCCCGAATCGAAAATACTCGAAAACGAACAGGAAATGTTCGATGATGAAAGTGTGCAGGTGGTCGGGCTCTTTGCGTTGGCAGACTCAAGGCTTGACCGGATTGAAAAGGCTATCAAATACGGGAAACATATCATCTCCGAGAAACCGGTATCAGACACCATAGACAAAGAATGGAAAGTAGTGGACATCACGGAGAAAGCCAGTTGTTTTTCAACCGTCAATTTGTATCTCCGCAACGCCTGGTATCATCAGGCTATCAAACAGTTTATCAATCAGGGCGAGATCGGCGAACTTGCCATTCTGCGAATCTGCCACATGACTCCGGGTCTCGCACCGGGCGAAGGTCACGAATATGAAGGCCCCGCCTTCCATGACTGCGGAATGCATTATGTAGACATTGCACGCTGGTATGCCGGATGCGAATACAAGACATGGCATGCACAGGGCGTCAATATGTGGAGTTATAAAGACCCTTGGTGGGTACAGTGTCACGGGACATTCCAGAACGGTGTTGTTTTTGATATCACTCAGGGGTTTGTGTACGGACAATTATCCAAAGATCAGACTCATAACTCATACGTGGATATCATCGGTACCAAAGGTATCGCCCGAATGACACATGACTTCAAGACAGCTGTCGTCGATCTGCGTGGAGTGACACAGACCCATCATATAGAGAAGCCGTTCGGTGGAAAAAACATCGATGTGCTGTGCGACTTATTCGCCGACTCCATAGAGACCGGAATCAGAAATCCCAAACTACCGCTCATACGTGATTCAGCCATCGCATCGGAATATGCATGGACCTTTTTGCACGATGCCCGCACGCATGACCTTCCTGCCATCGGTGAATTGAAAACACTTGAGCAAATATGGGAAAGAAGAAGAAATATGAAAAATGGATACGGATTACTCCGAAAACCATAACGAACATTCAATAAAACAAGAAACTGAAATCAATTATTAACTCTTAAAAATAAAACCATGTCAGACTTTTCAAGAAGAAAATTTCTTAAAACGGGAGCCGCTGCTTTAGCAGGAATCACCATTGCTCCCAGTTCTATTTTAGGTATGAGCCACGGGCACGTTTCACCAACCGACAAACTGAACCTCGCAGCCGTAGGTATCGGCGGTATGGGCCATGCCAACATCAACAACGTGAAGGGCACCGAAAACATCGTAGCCCTTTGTGACGTAGACTGGAAATATGCCAAAGGCGTATTCGATGAATTCCCGAATGCGAAGAAATACTGGGATTACCGCAAAATGTACGATGAAATGGGCAAATCCATTGATGGCGTAATCATTGCTACTGCCGACCATACTCATGCTATTATCACAGCAGACGCCATGACAATGGGCAAGCACGTATACTGCCAGAAACCGTTGACTCACTCCGTTTACGAATCCCGTTTGCTGACCAAGCTCGCCGCCTCTACCGGAGTAGTTACTCAAATGGGTAATCAGGGAGCATCGGGCGAAGGTACCGACCTGGTTTGCGAATGGATCTGGAATGGAGAAATCGGCGAAGTAACCAAAGTGGAATGCGCCACCGACCGTCCTATCTGGCCGCAAGGACTGAATGCCCCCGAAAAGGCGGACCGCATCCCCAACACATTGAACTGGGATCTTTTCACCGGACCTGCCAAACTGAACCCGTACAACAACGTTTATCATCCCTGGAACTGGCGCGGATGGTGGGATTACGGTACAGGTGCACTGGGTGATATGGCCTGTCATATTCTGCACCAGCCGTTCAGAGCTCTGAAGCTGGGTTATCCTACCAAGGTGGAAGGTTCTTCTACTTTATTACTGAGTGCTTGCGCTCCTCAGGCCCAACACGTGAAGATGATTTTCCCTGCCCGCGACAATATGCCGAAAGTTGCCTTGCCGGAAGTTGAGGTACACTGGTATGACGGCGGTATGATGCCGGAACGTCCGAAAGGTTTCCCGGAAGGAAAACAACTGATGGGCCCCGGTGGTGGTCTGACTATTTTCCACGGAACAAAAGATACATTGATTTGCGGATGCTACGGAGAACAACCTTTCTTGTTGTCAGGCCGTGTGCCCAATGCACCGAAAGTATGCCGCCGTGTTACTTGTTCTCATGAAATGGACTGGGTACGCGCTTGTAAGGAAGACAAATCCAACCGCGTGATGCCGAAAGCGGATTTCTCCGAATCGGGACCGATGAATGAAATGGTGGTAATGGGTGTATTGGCTATCCGTCTGCAAGGTTTGAACAAGACACTGGAATGGGACGGCGCCAATATGTGCTTCACCAATATCGGTGATAATGAAACACTCAGAACCTGCATTAAGGACGGATTTACGATTCATGATGGTCACCCGTCATTCAACAAGACCTGGACAGATCCGATCAACGCGAAACAATTCGCAGCCGAACTGGTGAAACATAACTATCGCGAAGGATGGAAGTTGCCTGATATGCCACGATAACACGATAAAAGTAAGTTAAGAATTAAAGATTAAAGATTAAAAATTAAATAGTTATTATTATGAAGAAAGTATTTTATCCATTAGCTTGTTGTCTTGCAGCGGGAGTTTTAGTTTCCTGCAGCGGTCAGAAGAAATCCGGGAGTGCTCAGGAAGAGCAATCGGCAAACGAAGTAGCATTATCATATTCAAAATCATTAAAAGCAGCAGAGATGGATAGCTTGCAATTACCGGTAGATGCGGATGGTTACATCACTATCTTTGACGGCAAAACATTTAATGGATGGCGTGGTTATGGCAAGGACAGAGTTCCTTCCAAATGGACTATCGAAGACGGTTGCATCAAGTTTAACGGTTCCGGTGGCGGTGAAGCGCAGGATGGCGATGGCGGAGACCTGATCTTTGCCCACAAATTCAAAAACTTCGAACTGGAAATGGAATGGAAGGTTTCCAAAGGCGGTAACTCCGGTATCTTCTATCTGGCTCAGGAAGTGACTTCTAAAGATAAGGACGGTAACGACGTGCTCGAACCTATTTATATTTCCGCACCTGAATATCAGGTATTGGACAATGACAATCATCCGGATGCAAAATTGGGTAAAGACAATAACCGTCAGTCGGCTTCTTTATATGACATGATTCCGGCAGTTCCTCAGAATGCGAAACCTTTCGGCGAATGGAACAAGGCTAAGATCATGGTTTATAAAGGTACTGTTGTTCACGGACAGAATGACGAGAATGTACTCGAATACCACTTGTGGACCAAACAATGGACTGACCTTTTGCAAGCCAGCAAATTCAGCCAGGACAAATGGCCGTTGGCTTTCGAACTGCTGAATAATTGCGGTGGCGAAAACCACGAAGGATTTATCGGAATGCAGGATCACGGTGATGACGTTTGGTTCCGCAATATCCGCGTGAAGGTTCTTGACTAATGTAATATATCATGAAAACGAACTATTTATTAATCTTATTCGCATTGCTGCTGGCAATTCCGCAGGCAGCAGATGCAAAAAAGAAGAAAGACATTGCCATACAACTCTATTCGGTCAGAGACATCATAAATAATGGAACCGACCTCAACGTAGTTTTGAAGAATCTGGCGCAAATGGGATACACCAGCATCGAAGCCGCCAATTATGATAATGGCAAGTTCTATGGCAAAACTCCGGAAGAGTTTAAAAATGCTGTCGAAAAGGCCGGTATGAAAGTACTGTCTTCACACTGTTCCAGAGGATTGTCGGACAAGGAAGTGGCTTCCGGAGATTTCTCCGAGTCACTGAAATGGTGGGATCAAAGCATTGCCGCTCATAAAGCAGCAGGCATGAAATACATCGTAAATCCGGGAATCGGTGTTCCTAAAACAATGAAAGAGATGAAGATGTATTGCGACTATTTCAATGAAATAGGCAAAAGATGTCAACAGAACGGTATGAAATTTGGATATCATAATCATGCGCATGAATTTCAGAAAGTAGAAAATCAAGCGGTTATGTTGGACTATATGATTGAGAATACCAATCCTGAGTATGTCTTTTTTCAGATGGATGTATATTGGATAGTCAGAGGGCAGCACAGTCCTGTGGACTATTTCAACAAGTATCCGGGACGTTTCACCGTGCTTCATATCAAAGATGACAAAGAAATCGGAGATAGTGGTATGGTCGGATTCGATGCTATCTTCAGAAATGCAAAGGTTGCCGGCGTAAAGCATATTGTTGCTGAAATAGAAGGGTACAGTTGTCCTGTAGAGGAAAGTGTCAAGAAGAGTTTGGATTATTTGCTCGATGCTCCTTTTGTGAAGGCGTCTTATAGTAAATAGAAGTAAATACAGAAATAAGGAAACAGTAGGTTCACGCATCATTGCTTGAGTCTACTGTTTTTTTCTTAGTACTGCCCGGCTATTATTCTGAAAGATATGCGAAGTATTTATATACCAGATCATCGATGGCACTATAAAAGAAAACTTCTTCAAAACTACATGAACTTATTATTAGAACTGCTAATAATAAGGCAGGTATCACAATATGTGTTTGGGAAAGTTCTAATTTTTAAAATATTAGTTTGTAAACTTGTTAACAAAGACAGAATTATCTTTTAACCAGGCTGCTGTAAAGAAAATGGGGACCCCAAAATCATTTGGACTGATATCAGAGTTTATATAATCCAGTAGGTACTCCAAAGGGTTATCCGGTGTTATGTTTTCATTGGCAAGAGGATCCAAAATTAGTCCTCTGATTATTGAGCTAGCCATAATTGATTTGCTTTTTTCTGATATATCTCCCTTCTTGGTAGTGGATTTATTTAAGATCTCATTCAACGCAACCTTTACATCCTGATAATTAAGATCCGATTCAACAATTAGAATTGATCGTCTTCCAAATTCTATAGAACCAACATAAATAAGTTCGCTTAATTGCTCTTGGACTATCGGAGAGTTGCTCAGTTCCTCCTCAGGCATATCCATAGCAATGGAAAAATAACTCTGACTAATATCTAATACTGCCACTGTTTTATGAATTGGATTAGGAGATGTTATTTTGAATAAGTCGGATAGATCTATTTCCTCACCGAAAAATAAAGCTAGCTGTTCATAAGAATCTATCTGCTTCAACGTAAATGAAAACTGATAGTTAGGTTTCAATACATTATTTTCTTGCAGCTTTTGCTGAACAGCCCTAAGCATATTATCGTATGAAGGTATAATCGTTTCGGATTTTAAAGGCAAACTATAGCTAATTGTAATAGGATTCATTGGCACATTAAGAAGTTGATGTAGACCGTTAACATCATTCGCTTTCATAATACCGCCAATAAATACCTCATAAGGGTTTTTGACCGCAAACTTAGTTGACGTATACTGATTATGTTGAGCAAAACTGCTAACATGGAGAATAGAAAAGAAAATGATATATATTATTACTGCTTTCATGTTTTCTATATTAAAGTTTAACTTCCGGGATTAATTCAAATGTGTACTGTACTCTTAGCCACGCCACCTGATTCTTTAGATTGTTACTGTTTCCACCCAAATATGTAACCAATTCGGAATATGATAATAATGAATATTTCTGCCCTATCACCGATAATGAACCATGCATATTGTTATCCTTTACCCAAAAGAAACCTGTATTAAGGATAAATGTGATTTCCCCATCTTTACTTCCACAATAGTCCCATATGCCAGTAACGCCATTGTATAAATATAAATCACCCTTATTCCATTCGGCTTTATACTCCTGAATTAACCCGCCTCGTTTGATGATTGATACAGAATCATTTTTGAATATAATTTTTTCAGGTTGAAACATTGTCACACGATCCCCAAAATACAGACTGGACTTATCAATATCTACTACCCCAGGTTCCTGTCCAGCTGGTTTATACTGTAATTCCACAATATTCATGGATTTCGGGTAATAGCTCAAAACGTTTATTGATGGCTGCTCAATGATCTTATGGTTATCATCAGAGCAAGATGTAGCCGCAATTGACACAAACAATATTAATAATAAAGAATTTAAATACCGCAATATCACTTTATCGCACCCTATAATCTGCCGGCATTGCCTACTTTGGCTTACTGAAAAAAACTCAAGTGTATTTTTAGATATGCTATCTAATGTTACTAATAGGGATAATGGTGCTTTTCTTTTTATCATCGCTAATATTTTTATAATAAGTATATTATATATAATATTTTATCCTGACTAAATATGTTTTGTTTGCAGGGTTTACCTCACAAACATATAAAAAACAGGAATGTTCTCATACAAACTCAATATTACTCCCAAAAACTGAGATTTAACACTTTCAGTATATTTGAATCTCTTTACACAACCGGACCTAAAACGGCTTAAATAAGGAGCAAACTTACCGGATTTGTTGATATAACTGAGATCAAAAAGCAATAGCAAGACGACTACCCAACTGAGATTTGGCCAAGTTCTGTTTAATTTCACAAAAAAATAGCGCATCTCGAACGAACGAAGTACGCTTTAATATTTAGCTATAGAATTTCCGTCACTCTGAAAGATATGCAAAATATTTATATACCAAATCATCAATAGATATTTCATTTTGCTTGAATCTTATTTTATCTAATGGAGTAATTCTTTCTTCTAAATTTTTCCGTCCTTTATAAACTGTCAGAATATAATCTTTTCCATCACGATTAGTAAGCGTAGAATCGCTAAAATCGCGCATTTGGGAATCAGACTTCACATAATTCAATATGTATGATACATCCCTGACACGTCCTTACACAGGAGCAAGGATGCCTTTCGCCACTAAATCTTTCACATCTCTGTTGGCGGTATCTAAAATCATCCGTATAGTAATCCATATCGGGAATTCTCATCATCTCAAAATCCGAATGTCCGGCAGAGTTATTCTGTTCGATAGTAAACGTATAACTGCTACTCAGATAACGGGAAACAAGTGCATAAAAAGAATAACGAATAAAGTTCTCATTTATTTATAGGATATATAGCCAATATGCAGATGATATACAATCTGCGTATTGGCATTAATTAAATACTTTAACTACATATTTGAGTTTGCAAGCATACTCATTGGTTTTATTTGCGATGCATGATTAGACCAACTAGGAGCTGCTTTATATGCCTCAACTGACTCATCCGGAACGTACATCTCACTAAATGGACCATATCCTATATATCCTGTTCCTGTTATTACAGGAGGGATTATTGCTTTGCAAATAAAAGTGGGATACCACCCATTCCCATGTAAGAAACTATCACCAATTTCAGTAATAGTTGAGGGAAAGATTATTGTATCTGCTTTAATCGTCCAACTAATAAACCCTTGAGGTATACTAGTCCTACCTTCTTCCACTTCAATATAAGTCAACTCGCTACAGTTACTAAAATGTCCAGTGCTAATAAACACCCAACTTGCAGGAATATATAACTCACCTTGTATTCCAGTATCCGCAAAACATCTATAATTTAAAGTGGAATTATTAGGCAAATTTATTTTATTTAATGTTCTTAGTCCAGAAAAAGCAGCTTCTCCAATGGTAATTTCTTCAACATGTGATAGGTTTAAACTTGTAATAATAGTATTTTGAAATGAACTATTATTTATATTCCTTGTTTTTCTACTAAATTCCACCGATTTTAATGAGATACAACCTCTAAATGCTTCATAGGGAACAGTCTCTAAACTAGTGATATCAACAGATTCAATTCCCTGACAACCGTAAAATCCTCCACTTCCCATACTTGTTATCCGACTTAAATCAAGATGCCCAGATAATGAAATACATTTTCTAAAAGTATTACTACCTAATGAGGTAACATATTTGGTAAGTGGTAATTCTGTCAATGAACTACAGTTTTCAAAACTATTCTTCTTTATTTCTGTAATCTTTGAATTTATAGGATAATGACAATATTCTAAAGAAGTACAATCATTAAACAAATAGTCTCCAATTTTTACAATTGAATCAGGAAGCTCTATCTTTCTTAAACTTGGGCAATTACTAAATACAGTACCTCCTAATTCTATTAAATCAATACCTTCTTCAAATAAAACTTCTGTTAAGTTTAAACACTGATCAAACACTGAATTTTTAATTGCTGTTAAGCTTTTGGGTATTTTTATTCTCAAAAGTCCTGTATTTCGTAAACTTTGTATTGATAACATTTGTATATTAGGAGGTAGAATAATAGAAACTAATTTCGTACAATTGAAGAAAGAATATAGATATAGTTCAGAAATTGATGTAAAATACTGTAATTCATCGAAACTAGTTATTTCTTCATTATCTCTAAATATTTTATCAGAAATAACTTTAATGCTTTGAATCTGTTGTTTTGTAATACCAACACCATCTCCATACAAATCAATAAAATAATTGCCTATTACCGCATCCTTGAATCTCACATAAAAATCACCATTGATATTCAGAGTCAGCTTCTTAAACGCATTTCTCAAAATCTCTATCGAATCCTCATACGCATTAGTATTAATCGTAATTGTTCCATCCAACACCGGGTATTCATCTTCTCCGGCTAATCCTTCAGAGCTTAATCCCTCATACGTACCGTTCGAGAGTGTTGCTAACTTATCCAACATATCTGAATCATCATATGTTTCATCAAATCCTACAGCACGGATACGTTTCAGTTTATGATCGCCACCTTGCCCAGTTTGTGCATCCATTATACTGACCAGCAATTGCATCGGCTTTACTTTCGGACATCCGGTTATAAAGAAGTCAGTAATGATCTCTTCACATAAATCGATTCCCACCCCTTCATTTGTCATTAACGGATAGTTTGCTAAAGACAAATATTGGTTGTAAGCACTAAACTCTACAGACCGGAGTCCTCCACCCTTTGGAAGAATGATTTGTACAAGAGAAGTTCCATCAGCGTACACTTCCTGTAGATGAGTACACCCGGCAAGATTCAATGTACCTGACAACGTGGAAATATTAGATAGCAATAGTCGTTGCAGAGATATACAATTAGATAATGTCAATGAAGAAATAGATATGACTATAGCCTCTGTTTTGCTTCCTAAACGAATATCACGAAGCATACGTCCCTGAATAATCATGGAACCTTGCACATTCTTATTATACCAGTCACCTATATCCTGCAAGTAGGAAGCACCCTGTATTGCATTTTGCTGATCACCGGAACCGGATAATTCAATCTCCATTACACACACATCCCCAGCTTTCGTTCGTGCACCCCGAATTATACTTGTACCGTTAGCAATAGCCGGATACATATCCATAGCCGGAGTCAGTTCATATTTGATCGTATTACCAGCAGCACGCACAGTGATAGTATCGGAACCATTAGCAGAGAACAAGCCAAAATTATACTTCGACATCATATAAAGGATGCGTTTGGTCACCCACCGTTGTTCCGCAGCATAATGATCACCCAATGACTGTGTAATCGGGTCTGTATCATTCGAATAAGTTCCGGCATTATAAGCCAGTTTACCATTTTCATATGCTATCCTTGCATCAGCGTTAAAAGCATTAGAAGGGAAATATTCCTGAGCCTCATTAAAAAAATATTTTTTATAGAATGCATAAAGTTTCTCAAGATCATTACCACTTTTTAATCCGCTCAATGCCTGCATAGAAGTCATCATCAGGCGCATATTAGTAGTCTTCTCTTCAGCAAAGGCAAGTTCCATCAAATTAAAGAAATTATTAGACTCACCATTCCATACAGATGCCCCAGTTTCATCTACATCATGCGTTTCCACACTATACGATTTCTCCGGCAAACCACGATTAGTCGTATCAAACCGGGTATCAGCATCATCGATACGCCATCTCCATTTAGAATTCTCCATACCGAAAGAGTATGGATATGTATTTTTTGCCCGTTCGTCTGTACCAGCATTAAACTCCACATTATTCATAAATGTCAACGTGTCTTGTATATGCCAAAAGTCCGGTGCTTCCCGGCGAAACTTCGAGATACGAGCATTGATAAAGAGAGTATTCAGTTCATCATTATTTTTTCCTGTTAAGTCCTTACTTAGCAATCCATAGCCTTTATCCACAAGCTGAGAGTTAAGATTTATCTGCCCTTCACCTATATCAGACGGAATGAACCTACCTTCTGCCGACTCGAAATAATAAACATTATATTGGTTCACATCACCGCCTTTCGCAATCCAAAATTCATAAGGCTGATTTTTATAGTCTGCAAGCTGAGCGTTCAACTCATCCAACGTACCGTTGAAAGGCAAAAGCCGTGGTGAGCACTGATAGACGATGTTATATGCCGGAATAAACTTCGATATATTTTCCAATTCACCGGCACCGAAATCCCATGAATTGGCTCCATTATACTGAAAAGCCTCCTCATCTTCATTATAGGCAATATATGATTTATTCGGATTCCAGGGAACACGGAACAAAGTACATAATGGCGAATTATCCGCCCCTTCAATAGATATCATGTCCGGAAATAAGTCCGTATCATACCCAAAAGTATATTTATCTCCTTTATCCGGTCCGAAAGTATATAATCCTTTGAAAGTATATACCGATTCTCCGTCATCATTCAACGATTTTTCAAAACAGACAAATGGCATCTGATAAACAGCGACACGAGCATTCTTATACATTTCCGTCTGCATAGCTTCATTTAACAACCCCATTTCACGATATAAATCTTCGTAAGAGTTGACCGAACCTATTTTATGAGATTGCATTGAGGACGCATAATTCTTTTTCGCCGTAAACTTCTGTCCAGCCGGAATCCAAGGTACCATTTGCCATTTCTTACTTCCGGTTGTCCCGTCTGCAAAAGTAATCACAGAGTTGTTTTTATCCAGTTGGTAACGGGTATTCCACAAATAATATTTCATGGAAGATGTTCCTTGTCCTTTAGCTGCTACATTAGTAATAGAAACATTCCATTCCGGATGATCATAAAAAAGAATTTCCAGTGTTCCGACCCGCTGCGCCTGATCGAGCATATACGGGATCGTATTATCAAATACCAGACAATTGAACTGATCTCTTGTGTTATCAAAGTCTATCTCCGAACCATTGGGATCCAAAATATCATTAAAAGCTTTCACTCTTGCCTTTTCTTCCGTATCAGACAGCCAATTGATATAATTCGTCAGTACTCCCTGTGAAGTTAATCCTGATGCATACTCGCGTATACCATAAACATCCACATCGGCATAATCCGACCCAATAACAATAGCTCCCGATTGAGCGAAATAATCATTATCTTCATAAGTAAACTCCCTGTTTTTACGTCCGTTGATATACAGTATACACAGATTAAATCCCGGGTTACCGTAAGCCGTCGGCAAAACAGTCAGCGTCAGCCTTGTACGTTTTCCTTCAAAGGTATGCAAACTTTGCACACTGTCATCTTTCAAAGACTGTGTATGCATGATGATGTCATCCGCATAAAGATTCAATCCTATAAAAGAATTTCCCGATGGAGATGATATCGTCATCACTGGTTCCGAATAGTTTGTCACATTATCCACTCTATAATCAATTTCAATGGTGATTCCTCGACGGGCACACTCTGTACTGAATGGATGACGGTCTATAGTCAACAGAGACCCCGCCATCAGACGAAGAACTTTTTCTCCATTCGTATTCGTAGTCCAACAATCATTTCCCCAGTTTACTCCTTCCCATAGTGCTTTCACCTCAGAGCCATCAATCTCATTCACTATCGCCTGTCGGTTTGCCTGACTATTACTACGAGTTTTAGGGTTCAGATAAAACACAGCTCCCGGTACAGCAGAATAGCCGGAAGAATTATCCACAGTAAAAATAATAGGTGCAGTGAGGTCATCATCTCCATCCTTCACCAAAGCTACAATGTCAAATCCGGAGTTATCCATTGTCTCTATTTCAAGGGAAAGAGAAAAAATATGCTTTGCCGAACAAGTGATGCTGTCCTCATTAGACACATATACATCCGTTGTATCCTTGCGAACAAAAAATTGTGCTGACGTAGTTACATTGTCCCCATCATACATGGTATATTCAAACAACGTATTTTCAGCCCAGTTCATTCCTTTGTTAAGAACGTTATTGATTGCAATCAACTTAGTTTGGTCACCGGTCATTGCACAGATCACATTAAAGGAAACTGTTCTTGTTTTAATACTTCCATCCGAATTGGCAACATAAGCAGAAATATTGAATACTCCTGTCTTTCCAGGATGCGGAATAGAGTAGTTGTACGAGGTTTCAATATACACTCCCATCCCTACAGACACTTCATACAATTCGTTATAATCTGTTCCAGTGACAGTTACGAATAAAGTTTTCGATACATTTCCACCTATATTCAGATTGAAAAGAATATCTCCACTATAGGCAGTCCACCATTTAAAATTATCGGCATTAATCGAAAGAGTAGTCAGTTGTACTGTATATACAAATGCAGGAGTCGTCGTTTCCGTAATCTCACCAGTGATTTTAATCATTACATTATTGGCACCGGAAGTCAGAAACTCGGCTACATCCACATTAAGAGAAGTAGCAGAATTCACGTACATCATCTTCACTACCACATATTCTGTATTGTTGGAGTTACGTACTGAGATCTGACAAAGTCCACGCTCTCCTGTATTTTCATACGGGTCTTTCGAACTATATCGTTCCTGGCTTATGAAAGTGAATTTCAAATAACACGGTTCTCCTTTACTGGCTGATATATTTTTATTATCAAGATCATTCACAATACGTACATTGCGCTGCAATCCGATCTCCGTATTTCCCATTTCCTTCACATTCCATTTACTTCCATCCCATATATAGAAAAGGTCATCATCGAGCACATAACACAAAGTAGGCACTTCAAGCCTCTCCAATGGGATGTCATCTCTTTCTGCAATAGTGCGTACGCACTTGATTCCACCTTTTCCATATTTACTATAATGGGTAGGATATCTATCTTCATCAGTTCCCGGAACAACAGGAGCATATACATTCGTTCCTTTTAAATCTTCACTCATTATCTTCTGTTTTTTTAGTTTTCATATTCCATTCTTTCATATTTTCAATTTATGGACCATACGTCCTGCTATAATGAAAATAAATATGATAATAACCAGCATGGCAGCACCTCCAAAATCCAGTTTAAACTGCTGCCATGTGGAAAGCTGTTTTTCCACCGGGAAAGGAATCGGTATAGAATCAGTCTTTATCAAAGTATCCGTCCTATTCACATATTGATACTTATACAGATACTTACATTTATACTGATATATCGTATCTCCCTTTACCGCTATATATACACTATCATGCTGATATATGCTATCATGCCTTATGCTATCACGAGTCCGATACTCCGTTTTCACGGTTTCAACCGGAACATATTGAGTTCGGCAGGAACTAAGTCCTCCTCCCAATATCAGAAGGAAGATTATCACATCTACCAAGCATCTCATGATGCGGTATCTTTCAAATAGTCAGTAATTCCATCAATATGCGTTTGCACTACCAGTTGTTTTCCTTCAGCAGACAAAAGAAATTCTACATCTTTTTTGTTATCCTGAAAGAAATTCTCTGTTAATACAGCCGGACAGATCGTATCACGGCATATAGCAAGATTCTGTATCCAAAACAATTGTTCTTGCACTGGTTGACGCACAAAAGCTGATTTAGCTTTAGCTGATTTAGCTTTAGCTGATTCAGCCAGGCACATTGCCAGACGCTTACTATTAACAGAAGCATTATTTGATACAAATACACTCCATCCACGTGCAGTCAGCCAATCCGTACCATAACCTGCCGCATTACAATGAATAGAAATTAATATAGCATTACCTTCAGTTTCCCGGTAAATGTTATTTGCCCGCCTACATCGTACGGAAAGAGGAATATCTATATTCTCTTTCACTATGCGCTCCGCATTAAAACCTTTTTCACGTAATCCGGTTACTATCCTATCTGCGATTTCTCGGGTATATATCCATTCTTTCAACCTTCCATCCGGCGAACATTTACCCGGTGTATTTTCACCATGTCCGTTATCTATCAGTATTTTCATGTTTCAATGTTCTTTTAAATTAATAATCACTTGGAGGCTGTCTTCTGTCACATCTATGAACATCACATCGTTTCGCTTCAGCCTCCTTTAATTTCAATTCAATTCCGTGCCGTTTATGAATTTCATCTAAATGGGCAGCTTGTTCCTGACGAAGTTCTACATAAATTGTATCAATCTTTGCATCCCTTTGGGCAATACGTTCCTCAAGCCAGGCAATTTGTTTACGCTCATTTTCGCTTTCCATAGCATCTGCAGAAGCATCTTCCTTGCGTGCGTTTGTCTTCCGGTTTACGTAGAAATTTACGATCCATTTTATCGCTTCCAAGCCACCGAGTGCACCTATTATCGCTAACCAATCGTTTAGTTCCATGCCATTCTTTACTACCCTTTTGTTTGCATTTGATTTGCGTTAACAGGTACCAAATCATACTTTAAGAAATCAGCCGCATTAGGGTGATAGTATAGCTGATAAGCATTAGAGTTTTTAATTAACCAAGTACCGACATACCATGCAGCCTGAATACCAGTAGGGATGAATATTAACTCAACCGGATAATATTGTGGTACTGTTACTGTATCGACATTCTTTACTACAGAACTATCAGGCCAGACGCCTCTCCAGTTGGTGGAGTAGAAATACTTAAACTGGCCCTTGGAAGTCCCACTCCGGGTATCATGTATGCCTATACTCAATATCTGCGATGACATATTTATAATCGTAATATCTATCGCCTGATTTAGTTTTAAGTCCAATTTACCTCCAAATCTTTTTATAGGTACATTAAGGTAAGTATATCCACCGATAGCAGATGAAAGGGTTGATATTACATACTGAGAAGTGACAGCCAGATATGGAGGTAACGATTCGCCCGAAAAATGAGATGCTCCGGAAGCTATTGAGTTATTAATACTTACACTATTTAATTCAATTGTTCCATCAGAATCAAATACAATCTTACCACCTCCAAGAAATCCACTTCCTTTATTAAAATCAAACAAGATATTGGGTGTAAAAGGCGCATTAGACTCTCCTATAGTTGATGGATCAAATAATTGAAATTGGTCGCTAATCTCTCCATCCGCATCTACTCCTCTTTGGCTGTACATATAATCACCGCAAAATACAGCACTAGATAGTTTCGAAAAATCATTAATTTTTATTTCATCAGATTCTATTCTCCCCTTAAACTGGTACGTCCCATTTTCCGGGTCCATCTCAAACATTATCTTATTGTCTGCCAAAGCAAAGATTCCTGTTCGCTTTTTACCATCTGCTTCTGTCAAACAATCCTTTCCCTGTGCTATACCAGTCAATTTTCCATCTGCAGAACGTGTTCCACTGAACATTTTGGGTGTTACTATGTATCCACCACCAATTTCCGTAGCATATCCATTCCATTCTTCAATCCACGGTAAAAGATTGGCATCCTTTCCCGGCTCCCCCTGATTACCTTTCACCTTTATAGGATCCCCCCATTCGCCAGATTCCGCATCCTCAGCCACCTTTTGAGAAATCCAAATAACAGCAGCCGTTGCATTGGTATGCCATCCCCCTGTTGTTCCGTTTCCATTTGGTCGTGCAGGTTCCTCCTCACTGTCATGATAGGTAATATAGACGTCCTTTCCATCTTTGCCGTTCGCACCTTCCGTACCGTCATTACCATCCGCCACCATCAACGTCCATGAAATGCCATTATAAAGATATACACGTCCATCAATCGTGTTACGGTAAACCCAGTTTTTCTGCGGGTTTGCAGGAGACGTTGACAACTCTCCTTTCCACACAATATCAAGACCGTCTTTTCCATTCTCACCATTAACACCATCTAATCCATCTTTACCATCTTGCCCCGGTTCACCCTTCAAATTTTCTTTTGTTTCATCATCCAGATTATCCCATGCCAATTTCACACCAGTACCAAAACGAAATCCCTCAGCATCCCATTTGATAGCGCCTCTTCCGATAAATCCTGAGCCATCAGGATTAAACTGATAGAGCACAGAGCCACCATTATCTATCCCTTTAATAATTCCGTTAACACAATAAAATCCTTTCAACCCATTACTTCCGGGAATATCGCCACCCATACGAACTTTCAAACAATCAGACCAATCTTTCGAATAAATTCCATCCAATACATCAATAGCAGGTTGTGCTCCTTCGTCAGCATGCATATAAATAGCAGAATGCCGACCGATATATTTCTCATCATGAGAACTATTTCCAAATTGCACGATGTCATCTCCCGGTACGGGAGGATTCATCACCACTCCTTCCCCATCTACATCAAATTCGGATTTAAGGATACGGATAACACCCTCCGCTACTGATTCAATTTCTACATGATATAGCTTCTGTCCACCGGAAAACTCCTGACAACGGATAAAGTCATGTTCTACAAAACTCATGTCCGCGTCTTCTATTGTAATAAGGTAAGCTATTCCGTCATCAGAAACATTAACCGTTTTTATTTTTCCACATCCTTGTGTGATAGCTTGCGCACCGATGATTGCACGAATCTTACTTACCAATAACTCAAATACAGTGAACTGTCCACGTACCCTGAGTGCATCGACCTCAAGCATCCATTTTCCTGATACATACTCCCATATCTTCCATCCATGCCCAGCGAATCCGGATACAAAATCTTCCACATACTCCTTCACTCCGTTTGCTAATTTCTGCCCGGTTTCTTTGGCAGAACAGAGGAATCCATAAAACTTACCGTTACTTAATATTGCCATTACTTTACTTCTATATTTAACACATCCGTTTGAATGCTGTTTAACCTGAATATTGTATAACTCTCTGTGTACCCATAAACATTAGTCACCGTCCGAACTTCTTTTACCCAATCTGAATTACGCAATCCGCCAATCCAAAACTGAATATCAGAAATCATGGAAGCAGGTAAAATATAATAAGGATACTTGCCACCGGAACAATCAAATACAGTAGTTTTTAATGGTCGCTCGGCCCAAGAACTTGTCAATGCCAAAATCTCTTCATCAGTGAGAGCCTCATGGACAGAAACCCCATAATACTTCTTCAATCTGAACTTCACGGAAATAGAATCCCTATAAACTTCACCATTATAGACAGCGGACAAAGTATACGTTGTATCAGCTGTAACATCCTTATATTGTTTTGCCCGGCTGTCAATAGGCATTGACTCTCCATTGACAGACTGTGATGTAACATCCCGGTCATAACTCCACGAAAGATTAATTGTTTGCGTACTTCCTTTCTCATAAATTCCGCCTCCCCCTGCCAGAGACAAGGTAAACGGGAACACCTTCGACATCAATTGTGAAACATTAGAGAACAATGTCGTGTTTACTGTCCACTCGGAAGCTCCGGCAAGTCGTACTATAATATCATCCGTCTCCGATGTTTTGTCAGCTTCTTCACTGACGTTATCCATTCCTCCAAGAGTAGTAACTCCACCCCCTACAGACAACTCTTCTACGATTGCATCCTCAGACTCTTCAATGAGTCACATGAAAGAAGCCTCCTCGGTTACTTCTTTTTTACGGATCACCAGTCCGTTATTAGCTTCTACCAGTTCCGATGATACCAGTCCTTTAGTGAAAGTTATCCGTCCTGCCGCTTCGTCATTATAAATTCTGCTGAGCGCCCTCCCTCTAATCTCGTTTATAATCCTTTTCGAAGAAAACACATTCCGATCCGATGGTTGTGTTTTATCATTTATACCGATTACATAGACTCCGGTACCGCCACCGCCATTTCCACTTGATCCATTGAATGCCTGTCCTTTGAAAGTCAGGGAGTCCACTTTGTTTTCTATTTCCCCCAAGCGGGAGTATGCAGCCGTTTCACCAATCGTATATACCGGATGATCATGGGGGATATCCAAAGCGCATTCATAACCGATAATACGTGACTGACGCCCATCTTCGAAATAGTTCTTGTTAATAAGATTCACACGGTCGCCTAATTCGAACCTTCTGATATCCCCATCGTTATAAATATAGTCAGGCAACATCTTACAACTATAAGTAGAAGGGTCTTGCATCGATTTCTCTACATACTTTTCAGCCATTTCAAGCAGTTCTTGTTCGGCACTTGGCAGCATGTTATCAGAAACAAACTTCGTATCGAATCCATAAAGAATATACGTATCACCATTGGAAGGCTTCAGGGATTCATCAGGTATAGGACGCCCATAATCTTCATTTCTCACAATTTCAAACACTTGTGCAAGAGGATTCCATGAACCATCAGCATTCTTTTCCGGCTGTTGGTCTTCATTTTTATCCTTATCCCAGGGGTTAAATGTTACGGTAAAGTTCATTCCGTTCATTGCTCCCGACTGGAATATAATATTCAGTTCCTGTCCCGGCAACACATAATCTTTGGAAAAAGTCATTCCGTTATCTTTAAAACGATAGGCATTCCATTTCTTGAAAACCGGTTCTTTACCTTCCTCTTCTATCTTATCCGTATATTCATGAAGAACAATATCAGACATTGTCCCTATCCTGCGTGGGTAAACATCTTCAAAAACAACCACCTCTTCAATAGCTTCTTCCATACTCATCCCGGGAAAGGCATCGATATAGGGCGTGTCACCCGGCAACATCAGGCGTTTCTGTACTACGCCATTCATCACTACATCTTCATCTTGCGGACGATAATCAGACGGCAGGTTCCGGGTTGATCCGAAAGCGTAGATACGGGTAGCATAACTGGTCTGGCTGTCCGAACGTGTCATATCTCCGACATTTACACCTATCTCAAAATCTACCGGATCACTATATTCACATCGTCCGAAGTGTATGATGCTATCCGTTATCCACCATTCGCATTGCCATGTTTCTGCAATCTGTGTCAATGCGTCAATCATATTCGTGCTATCATACGTAATCAGTTTAGCAGAGTTGTCTACCGTACCATCTGTGACGTAGCTGAAAGCCCGTCCCCTGTAGTTATAGCCGAGTACTTCAAGATTCTTCAGGAATACTTTCATGTGAGTGTCCAACGTAGAGGTCAGGCTCCATCCGGACTCTTTGTTTCCTTTCTCCGGAGTATAGAAGAACTTCTTATTCTTCCATTTCCAATAGTAGGCATCCAGTCGGAGATCATAGTCGTAACCTCCCGTTTCTGCGTTATAATCCGGCTTATATAAATCAACAAGCTCAAATACCCCTATCTCGTTGTCGATATAATCTCCCAAAGAGAAATACACAGGTTTCAAGGCAGAGAACTTCAAAGTTATATAATCCTCCTTCATCAACAGGAACTTACGCTTGCTCCCTTGATTTACGGGAGTAGAAAAGCGTATATTTCCGGATATGTCTTTAATATCTATCATACTGTTTTCATTCTATCATTAGGATTCGGTTCATATAGTTTCAGTGAGAACTTTCCAATGCCGCGCATAAACTGGCTGAATTGGCTGCACGATTGATAAATCGTTTTGTACACGACTTTAGGCTGATATTTGGTTTCTATCTCAAGTGCGCCTGTTGCCAGTTCTTCACAAAAGCTATTGTATCTCTCAAAAAACTGTTCCTCACTGGAAGCCGTCAGGTTAATCTGAAGAGTCAGATTTCTCACATCTACCCTTGGATTGGCGATGACCACCCGTTTTCCATGTTCCAGCCGACTCTCGTTTTCTATAAAAGTTTTGTTGGAGGATGGTGTCATTAGTTCGGATAATGCATTATTATCCATGCTTATGCCCCAAGTAGTGTAGGCATCTTTACCGTTAATACGCAATTCGTCTTTCATAATATTACAACTGTTTCGTCCTTATCTATTTCCATTTCACAATTACCGACATTCACTATTAGAATCACAGCATAACCGGATGCTTTAATTTTAGCCTTTGCACCGTGCATCAAGATTACTTTATGAACCACTGTATTATCATCATAAGTAAGAATTCCGGAAGTGCCTCCCACCAAACCAATATTGGCATCATTAGAGCGGATGACCTCGCCGCTATCGACAAATACTCCAAACTCCTCAACATATTCTTTCATTCCCTGAAACATTTCCAAAGAGGGAAAATTGTTCTCTTCACAAAATTCCCGACCTTGGGGAGTGAAGAAAAGCCATACCAGACTTTTCCAGTCACTTACGCCATTCGATTTACTGCAAGCTCCGAATAAGGAAGCTGATTTCATTATATCATTTACTGATTCCATTACCTTGTTATTTTGTGGTTAAACTTTTTGTGTTATAAGCTATATTATCAAGCTTCTCTCCGAATCCCAATAGCACCTTGGTATATTTCGCAATATCTTCCAGATGTCCATTAGACATCACAGCAAGATTTCTCATTTCGGTCAACAGGATGTTGCCGGTAGAAGTATTCGTACACAATGAAGAAAGATTACCTAAAATGAAAAACATTGAATTTTTAATTTCTTCATTAGATATCTGCAAAGCGGTGAAGCGGCCATTCAACTCATCTCCTGTTTCCTGAGACATTGCAGTAAACCCACCTTTGGTAGATTCTTGTGAAGAAGACTCTTTTTCGTCACCTTTCATGTATTCATCCGCCCAACCAAACTGGCGATCCAAATCGTCCATAATAGCCTGTGCGTCTTTCTCTATTTGTTGCCGTTCCCAATCACTGATCATTTTATCTGAGAAGAATCCTGCCAACTTTGCACGTAGTTTCTCCATTGGCTCCGAAGAAGCAGCTTTTATCGCCTCCGTAATCATCTGCTTAATCATATTCTTCACGAGGTCTTTTGAAGATTTTGCCTTATCATCTCCTGTGCTCCATGCGTCAGCATACGCCTGTGCAAAATCATCAATAGCAGCTTTCAGGTCTTCACCGAAAATGACATCTATTGCCTTTTCTTTATTGCCGGCTATAACCTTATCTATATCCTCTATCTGTTGCTCCCATTCATCAATTCTTCCCCAATCAGTTTTCTTTTTATCTTTCTCTTCGGCAATCTGATTCCGAATAAGTACTTTCTGTTGTTCAAGCAACGTATTCTGCTGCTCTATCAGTTCGGAGGCATCTGTAGAAAATGCTTTATCCAACGAATCACCAAGATTTTCGTATGATTTTTCGAGAACTTCTATTTGTTCCTGAATTCTTTGAATATTCTTTTCATTCTTGGCGTCATGAAGTTTAGCAAGCGATGATCCCAATGATGATACAAGGCCGATAGCAGCACCGGCAGCCGCTCCCCAAGGACCAAACATTGCACCTGCCTGAGCGCCGGACATAGCTGCACCTGCTGCATCCATAGCTACGTTCATTCCTTCTGCTACTCCACTCAATGTGTCGTTTCCAAAAGCATCTCCTAAACTGGACAAAGCATCTGAAAAGAATTTAGTGCTCTGCATAGCTGCATTCAGTGAGTCTCCTATTTCACTCAATGCTGTTTTTAATTTTTCAGGATCATTATTAGCTTCGAAAAGATGCTCGAAACCAATGGACATTTTATTCAATGACGTATCGCTCGAATCTGCCTGCTTATTTAAGTCCTCAATACTTTTTTCTATCTTCTCAATTTCCGGAGAAGAGCTTTTCAAAGCATCGAAACTCTCTTGCGAAATGCCAAACTTAGCTCCTTCAGCAGCATCCCAATTTCCATTCTTTATAAAATCTAAAGCCTCTTTTGCCTTGTCGACAATAGTACGCATGTCTTTAACAGTACGTTCTTTTACGTCAGAAAACAGTTGACCAAATCCAGATGAACTTTCTGCCGCTTTTATGTCTAGCTCAGAGAGGGACTTTTTAGTTTCTTCATCAATAACTTGCTTTTCTTCCTCACCTTTACCTTCTTTTCTTTTTGAACCAAGATTTTCAATAGCCTTACGCTTTTCCATGAAAGTTTTATAATCCTTCAAATACTCATCCATTGCTTGCCTTTCAGATTCATAATAGGCACGGAGTTCATTTGCTTGTTTTGTAGTAAGATTCTTGTATCGCCCAATAAATTCCTTATCTAAATCATCTACATTCACACTAGAGACATCAAACTCTTTTCTTATATATTCTGAATCATCAGCAATTCTAATATCCTCATTGGCATCAAATATTGCTTTTTCTTTTTCAATCCTTTGCCGTTTAAGCTCCTTAATTTCACGATCTAAAGCTTGTCTTTCTTTCTCCTGATTTAACTCCAACTGCCTAAACTTTTTCTCAGGTCCGTCAGCTAATGCTTCAATTTCTGCTTGTTGAATTCTAATTTCTGAATCTTCAGCAAAACGAATCTTTTCCACCGTTTGTTGTTCAATAAGTTTCATGTATTTTTTGTGAACTTCCTCAATATCTTTCGTATCATTCCCTTTCTTAAGAGGAGACTTCTGCTTATTTAGCCCAAGTCCATTCATTATCTCATCTGCTTCCTCAGAACTTAGCAAAGACTTTTGCCCATTAAGCATCATCTTGCTATATGATTCTTTAACTTTCTTATCATTAGCCCTTGCTTTTACTTCACTAGGAGTCAATAAATACCCATCATCACCAAGCATTCCTTGAGCTTGTAACAAATCATATTCTTCTCTAGTAGAAGCCTTTTTACCTATCTTTATAGGTACTCCTTGAATAACCTCTGTATTATTCAAACTCTCTTTATCAGCTTCTTTCCTCCAATATTCAGCAGCATTCTTTGCTTCAACATATTTTTTTGCTTCTTCCTGCATTTCATTTGCATATACCAGAGACACAGCTTTAGCAATCTGTGCGTTAACAAATTTGTCTTTATTATCAATAAGTAATTGTTGAGCATCCTTTACGCTATTAATCGAAACACCAAGTTCATCAAATGCCTTTTTATTGTCTACAATAAATTTTTTTTGGGCATCCATATCATCACCTAGTGCCTTAAATTTAGTAGATAATAGCTCAATCATAGCTACCGGTTTTGCTGCATAATTCTGAATCGCTGCATTAAATTCCTTTACACTTTCATTCAATCGTTCTTGTTCTTCCTGCTGTTTCTTTGTCTGAGATGACCATAATGCATAGAAACCTATCAATGTAGAAATAGCAGCTAAAATCCAGCCAAATATAGGAATAGATTTAATAGCTAAACCTATTGCACGGAACGATCCAGCCAAACCTAGATTTACAACAGTTCCCGTTGATGCGGCAACTGTTTCTATTCCTTGTGCAGCCGCTGCTTGAAGAGTAATAGTCCGCCACCACATTTTTAACTTACCTACAATATTTAACTGAAATGCCGATTCTTTACTCAGCACTGTATGCACTTGCTGCAGTCCATTAGTGAGTGCAATAGCCGTTTGAACCTTTTGCATTATCTTTTGCAATGTTTCATTCTCGATAGAAAATAATCCCAGCATAGAGGAAGCTGCAGAGAAAGCACCGGACAAACCTTCTAATCCAGAAATTACTCCTCCAAAAGTAGCATCCGCATTTACATTCTTCATAGCGTCAGACAAGGAATCTGCCTTTTCCTTTAATGCTGCATAAGCTTCCGTATTTTGCTGCCCAGTATTACGCATTTCTTCCATTTCCCCATGTACCGATGACATTTCCGTAGATAAAGCAGATAATTCATTTTGAACTGCTTCCAATTTTTGTTGATAAGAAAGTAATTCTGTATTCAAATGCACTAATTCTGTATATTGATTATTAATATCCACTGAAAGATTTTCTCGTGAATTTACTTCTTTACCAATGGATAAATTTTGCCCTTGATTATCATTAGTACCATTTTCTGAATATTTTTCAATACCATTCCTTAAATTTGCTAAGCGTACTTGGTTTTCGGAATCCAACTTAGACAAAGATTTTATAGCATCATTTATCTGTTTATGCATACTTCTAATCGCATTTCCCACCGTACTTGTAGTCAAAGTTACATTATCAGCCATCTGTTGAAATGACAAACTTACCTTCTGTCCTTGTTTTTCCATCTCCTTTGCTGTAATCCGAACAGCAGAGCGTATTTGCTCCAATTTTTCTATAAAATCAGAGTTATTCACCGTAATATCAAAATTTAATTTACTCATAACATATAATTATCATTTAGTTTATACACTGCAAAGCTATTCCACATTTCAATCGTTATTATATTTTGCCGCACAGTATTCGTGACCTCTTAGAAATAGTCACTATTTTCAATTTACCTACACCAATTTCATCATTTTTGATTCCACTTTTCGCTATCTTTACTTATATCTTATTACCAATTACCTAATTAGCAGTAATTAATCAATTCATTCACCAGTCCAATATAAAATTTTACAAAAGCTTTCCCAATCAATATATTATGTATACATTTGCAAAAACAGAACATTCAATACATTACATATTATGAAAATATTAGCCATAACAACAACAGCCCTTTTGTTTGCAATAAGTGCCTATGCGCAAATTACAACTATAACAACAAAAGAAAAAGAAGTACCAGTAGAGGTACAAAAGTATGATAGTCTCGAAAGTTTAGATTATGACAATGCCCCATTACACAAAGGACAAACATTATTTCTTAAAGGTAGTAGTTACACAAAAGAAAATGGATTTTACATGGATTTCTTTTCTAAAATCATTGACGGTTGGGATACCGATATGTACACATATAAACCAATCTCAAGGACAAAAGATGGAGAAATAGTTAGTAGCTATTCTGAACTAGCAGGAAAGTATTACAAGGTATTATCTGTTGAATCTAGAAAATCCGACATGGAAGGTATTGTCTATTGGTTTAATTTAATAGGTGACGATAACATACCTTTTTATTTTAAATTAGTTAAAGGTTATGGAAATCCTTTTGTGACTTTAGGCTATTATGAGAAAATGAAACAATCATTTGTTGGCAAAGAGTTCTATTTCAAAGGAAGATATGAACTCAACAAAGTCGACATAGAAGAAACTATAATACCTCCCTTCAAAACGAAATTCAAATGTACCGATATTGCTGTCAATGTAGGAGAAGACGGACCAATATTTGCAGTACTAGAAAATGAGAAGTTCGGTAAGGTTAAAGGAGAGATTATTAGAGGACAAAAATTAAATCACTTCATAACCATTACATTTTATAATGAATGCGTTAAGAAATACGGAACAAAATTTGGGAGTTGCGTAGCAGAAGGAAAAATTGAAATTGGCATGAATAAAAAAAATGGTTAGAGATGCTTGGGGAGCTCCTGATCATATAAATACAACTACAGGAAGTTATGGAACTCATGAACAGTGGGTATATGATGACCGATATTTATATTTCGAGAATGGAATATTGACATCTAGACAATACTAAAAAACAGAGTATTTCCTGATTTCAACAAATATAAAGATGCCAAAATGTATCTATTATAAGATTTCTATTTCACCTTTATGTAAGTTTCATTTTCTAACAAGTGACATAACAAGTATTATTATCTCACTTCTCAAGTATTAACATTTCACATATCAGGTATTAATACCCGACAACTCAAGTATTAATACCTGATATATAATTTCACATAGAAAAGAGCACAAGCTATAATATCCATTTAATACATGAAAATTATTAGAGAATCTTTTGGCATTCAATATATTCTGCCTACCTTTGCAGCATTAATTAACATTAATGCTTTGCCTGCAAAGCGGCAAAACAAACATAGGGAAATATTAACGGGAAATATACATTGTGGGACAAATAGATAGTGGGAAATGCTATTTGCCTATATAAAGCTTAATATAAACATGACTAAAGTAAAAAGAAATTCTGCTTAATTTCTAAGCAATGAGATGATTATACACCTACCTCAATAATCGTGCATTATCTCCACACTTATTAGATCAATTAAACATATTCAAAAGAAATACAATCAAAGATTTAAAACCAAATCTTTGGTAATGGACCTGCAAAACAAACTTTTAATAAACATATAAAAATGAAGAAAATCTTACTACTATTGGTTCTATTGCCAATATTCATGACATCATGTTCTAATGATGACGAATCCACCGAACAAACTTTCTTTGTAAACGTGTACACTAAATGGGAGGACTCAGAAGAAAAAGTTGCTAAAAAAGCCTTTCTGTACATTTACGAAAATGAGAACAAAAGTATCGACAACAGCCAAAGCACTATCTCGGTTGTTAATGACGGACTAATCACATATACGGATGGAAGCAAATCTTCCAAACCTAAATATGCTACTAAATTTCAATCCGGAGTATTCAATATTGAAAATATGCCCAATGGAGAATACATATTATGGGTTACCTATATGGAAGAATATGGAGGACGTACCTATTCATCTTACAAAGCAATCAGCGTAAACCACGATTATAGAGGAAAAAGTGAAAAGAAGGTCTTTCAAACTTCTATGCAAGATCAAGGATTGTATGTATATCAAAACTGGTAATCAGAATTAATATTAACTCTTTTCTTAGAATCTAAGAAAAACAAACAACTATTGTATGAAAAGAATTATTTTGAGTGCTCTAATTGGATTAATGGCAATTAGTGCAAGCGCACAACTTATGCGCAGTGAAGAACTAGAGAAATACGCTAAAGAAAAATTTGGCGACAAATGGGTAGATGCGGCAGCAAACATAGGTTCACAACTTGCACTGGACAAAAACAACTCTCTGACATATACTCAGGTTATTGAGTGTGGAGAACAAACCAAAGAAAAATTGTATGTTACTCTTAACCATTGGTTTGTAGAATCTTTTAATGACGCAAACTCTGTCATTCAACTTAATGACAAAGAAGAAGGAGTTATTATCGGCAAAGGTTACCTTTCTGATATTGCAGGACACTTAGGCGGAATGAACGCATATAATGTCAGCGTTCACCCTATTATTAAAGTGGACATCAAAGATAAAAAAATTCGTGTGACCTATACCGTACAATGTTTTGAGGTGGAGAAAGCTGTAGGAGGCGGTGTCATGTCTGCTCTGTCAAACACCAGACCTTCCATATCCACAGAAAAATGGCCGCTTGAAACCTGTTACCCTTTCATTGAGAAGGATGAACATAAAGCGAAAAAGACTTCTTCAAAAGCATTAGTAATGACTCATGCATACTCTAATGTAATTATGGATAAGATTGAGGAGGCTGTGAAAAATGGTCTTGCCGGCAATGAATCTGATAATTGGTAATTAATAAATTAGCGCATCTCGAACGAACGAGGTGCGCTAAATATCCCACCGAAATAAGCTTATAGATTTATATATTAAATTCCCAATATAGACTTAAGTTCCTGCAGATCTGCAGCTTGAATACTCCTTGATTTAGGAGACTGAGGAACATACACCACCATAATGAAACCACTTTCAACGGATAATCTAACCCCCATATTATATTTATCCGAATCATTATTGATGAAGTAATATGCACCATCACTATCCTTCCCTATTACCTGATATCTCTCTGACAGAAATTTAGCTATTTCTTCAGTATACGAATAGGAAAGAGCTATAGCTGAAGAAGTTAATTTTCCATTCTCAAACAGATAAGCAACGCTCTTTACAGCACTATTCTCGCCTCTGTATCCCAATGTACTTGTTTTATCCTCCAGAATAGTACGTTTCTCTTTAGCCTTAACAGTTGCCTTATCCACACCAAATTCCAATACAGGTTCTGTGTAAGTGCTATATTTAGCATTTACCACAACTTCACACAGCGCCTCTCCATTATCTGAAGTTGCAGTGATAATTGTTTTTCCAACATGATTTCCTTTGATTATTCCATCCTCACTTACTTCAGCTACAAATTCACTCTTTGAACTCCAAGTAGCATTGTCGTTTACCGTTACTTGTTTTGTGTCGCCCGAATACAAAGAAACTTGATTAGCACTCAGAGTTAGTTTCCCATCTTCACTCTTACTACATCCGGCAATCACTAAAACAGCCGTCATTAAAAATAAAATCTTTTTCATTACTTGTTAATATTTAGCTAGCTTATTTCGTTTGTGCATTCATTTTACCAATTCATATCCCACCTATGAATCCTTTATGTAAAACGTGATAAATATTTGGCAAAGATACAAATAACAACAACATAACATCACTAATCCGTAATAATTATTTCTATAAATTACTCACTAATCATTCTCCTTATCAAATCTCTATTCTCCGGATCATCCGCATTGATCACCTCACCATCTCCACGACCTAACTTTTTACGTTCTTTATAAACTGTCAAAATATAATCTTTTCCATCCCGATTAATAAGCGTAGAATCGCTAAAATCACACATTCGGGAATCAGACTTCACATAATTCAATGTTGTATGATACATCCCTGACACGTCCCTACACAGGAGAAAAGAGCCTTTCGGTAATTACTGTTTCCGAATGAATTTTCCAAAAAGTAGCGATTTCATTGAGATTTCACCCATTCATTAACCGCATATCACTAATTCACACTAATTATTTCTATCAAAGTCTCACCTTTTTATTTGGTTATTAAAAAAAAAAACTACTTTTGTAAATGCTTAAAGCACATACAATATTATATTGATGAACGATTAATAGACAATTTGTGTTATTAAATAAAATACCAGCCTAATATTCTATATCGTATGAGGTTTGTGTATTTTTACGCATTTGCTAAAATTTAATATATAAAAAAGATGGGACTTCTCAGTTTCTTAAAAAATTGCACTGTTAGAAAAATATTCAGTGTGGCAGCGGGTGATCCAGGACAAGTTGATTTATTATCAAGTAATAATATGTATAGAGTCATATTTACTGATAAATGTAAAGATGAACTCGAAAAGCAATCAGAGGAGTATATTCTTTTCAAAGTAGAAGGTAATTCAATGGCTATAGAGAACATCCATAAGGGTGATTTTTTATTGGCAAAAGAATTAAGCCTTCAAGAAAAAACTCAAATAAAGAAAAATGATATTTTAATCTTCAAAGTTGATAAAGTACTGTTTCAAAAACATTATCCGGAAAAAGTTAATCCTATTGATTACAAATTAAGGAAATTCTGTGATTACATAAATCTGAGCTTAACAGATGACACTATTTTAGCTAATGTACGTAGTGTCATATATGAAATTAATCAACCTAAATATAAGGATAAGTTTTTAAAAAAGTTAGCGCGTGCGCGTAATGACTTTAAAGATGAATCATTGATACTATTATCAGTTACATACTTAAATAATAGTATTGACTTTTCGTTGCATCCTCTCAAAGACTTATTTGCTAAAACTGAATATTTGTGTAATATAAAGAATTCAGACAATACTTTTGTCTGTGACCAAGCAACATCTATTAGTTCTAATACAAACCAACGTTTATTTAGTGCAATAAAATACCTTGCAGAAAATAAAATAGATCGCTACATAAGTGGAGTTACTACAGAATTTAGAGATAATGTACTTAAAGCCATTTTAACCTCAACACAATCTAAGATCAGAGGAGCATTTGCTGAATTTTCAGACATATTTAATAATGAACAAATTGGACTAATAAGAAATATCTTAAGCAAAGGAGTAAATCTTGAGATCGTGATATATAATGAATTAAATGAAGATAATATCCTTTTTTTACAGAATAACTTACTTGATTATACACAGCAAATAGTAATAAAGGCATCGGGGTTAGATAAAAAATTTCTAAAAGATGGTGAAGCCATCAGTTTTTGTATCGGTGACGATTCAATGTATATATTGAGACCTGATATTGAACAATCTTTAGTTGAATCCAATTTTAAAGATAACGAACTTTGCGAAAAACTAACAACACTATTTGATACAAATTTTGCAAGCCTGGAAACGATTAGTCTTGTTGATTAAAATAGTATATAGACTTTATTGGATATACGATGGAAAACTCATATAATTATGCCGCTCTTATACAGATGGCTGTAACATTTTGCTTTCTTTTTGTAGCTTTGCAAAAAAATGATGTGATGAAACGTGTAGTAGATTTTGTCAATATGATGCTTCAAAACATTAGAAAAGAAAAAGAACAGTATTATAGCGTTATGTCTGATCTTATGCCGGGATACTCATTAAACAAATGTCCTGATTATCTAGTTAAAGATTATAATAATATCAACAAATCGCTAATCTTCTTCAATAAGCTGATTCATTGGAACCCTACGTATATGTCGCCTTGGTGTTTATTCTGTGGATTATATGGACTAATCTTATTATTTCTATTTGCTGAATTAAGTGAGGTTTCAAGTATAATGAATTTTTTTCTTATATTCATAGAATTATCCACAATAATCAATCTCATATACTTCACAATAGAACTATATAATGTTTTTTTCTCCAAAGAAGGAAAAAACATTGATTGCTCTTATGGAATATCTGTCGTTTTTCTTATAATAATCTTCCTTATATGCCTATTTTTTAGTGCTTTCGAAATTAGCATTGGGCAATTACTAATTAGTCCGCAAATAATATTCTATTGGTCTATTATTTTAGCTTTCATGCCTTTTATAATGGCAATTATATTGGCTTTTATATTTGCAGTATTTGGTTATGTTTATAGCGACATATTATACGAACGAATAGAATCATTTGATACAGATTACAATTCTGAAATAAGAAAAAAGGGCCAAGAACCGGTTTTTGGATTTGGAAGCCCTAAGAGTAGTGAAGGGTTTACTTTTAAATAAGTATAAACTTTAACTCCAGGATTCAGGTTTTATACTTGAATCCTGGAGTTTTCATATAAATCATCACTCACTAATCATCCTCCTTATCAAATCCCTATTCCCCGGATCATCCGCATTGATCACCTCCCCATCTCCCCGACCTAACTTTTTACGTTCTTCTTCGCTAAGATACACAGTAGTAACAGCATCGGCAAACAACATATTCAGATTGACATAGCTAATTCCCCAAAGTACGTAGTCCATTGTCCATCCATAGCGCTGGCAGGCAAAGTCTATCAGCAGTCCATAGATACTCTTTCCCCCGAAAGTGATGCTGCTCCCCTCTCCCTTTATCCTGCTGATTCGTGTTTTCATTTCCCGGTCTGCATCGATACCAAAATATCGGATGAACTCTTCTATCTTATCACTCGAAAGGATAATAGTCAAAATGGTAGCCAAATCTTCCACCGACGCTTCATCCTGAAAAAGCCTGGCACGCCGAAGTACTTTCTCCATATCCAGAATACTCTTTCTATCGTTGAATGTAGAGTAAGCAATGACCTGACAGACAGATTCCGTTTTCTCTTGGCAGATTCTCAGCGTCTCAACAAGCGGATTAATGGCCAGAAGCTCCATATTGACATCCATCGAGAGATACAAGTTCTTCAGTATTTGCATCTTACCCAAAGTAGAAGGATAGAGACATAGTTTATTCTTTCCGATACTAAAACTGATCGCTTTTTCCACGATAGCATCGGATATGTTGATTTCGATTTCTTTATTTATGTTCATAGCGGAATTTATAAAAGAAGAGCGCCATGACTAGCGCTCTCCATTGACGTAAAAAGAATCTTATTCTGCCGGAGTAGCAGGAGTATAAGGTTTCACCTGATCACCGGTGGCAGGTTTCAATACATCTACCGTGTATTTCCACTTCTTACCTTCGGCGGTGTCGTATGATTCTTCTACAGAAACCACAGAACGTTCGATCAGGATACCTTCGCATGTTTCATCTTCCGGAGTAAGACGGAAAGCATACTCGCCTTCAACTACTCCGTCAGAGTCCTTGATCGGTTTTTCACGACCTTTAGCCGCACGGATTTCAAACTCGAACGCATAAGTATTTCTGGCATACTTCACTGCTTCATTTTCGCCTCCCTCTACCTTTGCTTCTTTCTTTTCACCTTTGGTAGGAGTCAGTTTAGTTGAACTTTCCACCGGGTCGCAACCTAGTTTTGTCCATTCTGACGGTGCAGCTCCGTTCACACATTTTCCAAACTCAATTGTGGGTTTTCCCCAAGATAATTGTGCCATAATCTAAATTGTTTAAATTTTTTAATTAATAAATAATATATAAAAAAGCTAGCTTTAAACTGTTCTTTCTTTTGAATCACAGGTCCTGTTTTCTAATTCGCTGGTAAAAGTAATGCCAATATCAATGACTGGTAAATTTTCAGTTCCCCTAGCCGTGACATCTTACCCGAAGTCATAAAATAGGATTTTGAGGTATGATTCCGTTCTCTTTCAGACGACTCATAAATTCGTCACGCAACTGATCAATAGTCTTTCTATAGCCTTTGTAAGTCTCATAAAACGAAATAGCATCGCGAAGATTGGAAACAGCAGACGGGGAATTAAAACCGAATAATTTTGCCAGCCTGTCCCGGACACCATTTACTATTCTTCCGCCAACCAATGTAATAGGAGAATAAAAGAATAAGATAATTAGCAGAAACTGTCCTTTCTGATGAGCATTCAGTCCTCCTGATTCTTCACAGCAACCGGACAATTCACAATACCATTTATACAGTATGGGTATATACTCCAATTCTGTTAGTAAAGGAGTTGATAATGCCATTTCCCTCTCCATCAATCTGAGTTTCTCTTCATGTATTGATTTCAGTTCTTCAATTTCTAAAAATTCCTGTAACATAGCCTGTCGTTTTTAAGATTATTACTTTATTAACTCTTCTCTTATGTGAGTTTCTTTTTCTTTCTCTTCGATGCGCTTAGTCCACCCCCACATCATAGCAGAGTAAATCGCATTCGTGTACAAAAGAATCTCTCTCCCACTCGTGAGAAACTCTACCCTAAACGCTGCATTCCTCGCAACGGTCCGCAAATTCTTTTTTATATCCATAAAGACATTCATTTTGGTTGTTCAATTCAATAATACAAACTAGATGTTGAGAATATTAATTAGCAGTCAATTAGCATATTATATTTTAAGGTCGTGCCATCTTTTCATCTATTGTATGCATTGTTTGTTGATAATCCGATAAAAATACTATCATTATTAATGTTTGAATAAAATTTACTATGCCAAACCATGACATCGAAGACAAAGTCACAAAATAGATTTATTCTCTTGTAAGTCCGGTACTTATTCTTACCTTTGCATTGTCTTAACCGACAAGATGTTTTTACCAATTCATAAGGAAGAGTTAATTGTTTTTCCCACACTAATTTAAAAAACGCCCTTATCTTTTAGCAACTTCATCTGTATGAATTAATCTGTTGCACTTGAGCAACCGTCCTGTTATACTTGTGCAATATTCCTGTTACACTTGTCTATCCCGGCTATTACTCAACTGCACCGCAAACAATGGCTATTGAAAGGAGTTATTATGAGCATACTTTACAAAACAACCCGCTTCGCGGATACATTCACAGGAGATAAGGAGACAAATGTCCGGGTACAACTGCTATCATGGGATACACTGGACACCAAAGCATTCGTAGAATATCTGGCAACCAAATACAACCTATCCAAAGGAGAAGCATACAAAAGCCTCAGCATAGTACTAGAAGGAATGGAGGCCGTACTGAAAGACGGAAACATACTCAATCTGGACGACTTCGGCAGTTTCTCTCTAAACGGAAATTTCTGTGAAGACAAAGAGCCGGACGAAAACCACAGGGCAGAATCCATCCAAGTGAAAAACGTAGTTTTTAAAGCGGACAAGAATCTGAAGAAACGTATTTCAGCTGCCGGATTTGAGAAGTACAATCCAAAGAAACATAATAAACGGAAATATTAACTGCATGGAATACGATCGAATTTACTCCATCCGGAAAGGAGAATACTTTGCGGATGCGCTAAAACGTGCAGGAAAAGATTTTATTCCTACCAATTGCATCATCAACAAACTGCTGCCGGGACTGGGTGCCACGCACTGTGAACTCACAGCACCACGCAAATCCATTATCATCGAACCGAATGTACCCGTCATCGAGTCGAAAGCAAGGGTACATAAGAATGCACTTGCTGTCTATAAAGGTGTAAGCATCCGGCAGATCGCCGACTTTCTGGAAGCAAACCGGGAGAAGGATTACAAACTACTGACTACTCCCGAAGGCTTCAACAAGATAAAGGAAGCCATGCAAACGGTGGATATAGATATGTATACGGAATGCTTCATCTTATTTGATGAATGCGAGAAGCTGGTACAGGACGTACACTATCGTGACTCTATCCGCGAACCGATGAATGATTTCTTCCGTTTCCAGAACAAGGCACTGATTTCCGCTACGCCTATCGTACCCGAAAAGGACAGTCGTTTTGACGGTTTCATGCGGGTATTGATTCAGCCGGATTATGTCTATCGGCAGAAACTGAAACTGATTACTACCAACAATGTACTGGAAACCCTGCAGGAAGTGATTGAAGCCAAGAGAGGAACTGTCTGTATTTTCTGCAACAGTATAGATTCGATAGACAGCTTCTACCGGTTGATACCCGAACTAAGCAATGCCTGCACATTCTGTAGCGAAGACGGACAATACAAGCTCTGGAAAGGAAACCGCCGCAAAAAGTCAATGATGATCACCGAACTGGAACGTTACAATTTCTTCACCTCCCGCTTCTACTCAGCGGTAGACATCCTCTGCAAAAATCCGCCTCATGTGATTTTCGTCAGTGACTTGTATGGTGCCGCGCAATCCGTTATTGACCCCGCCACCGAGGCAATCCAGATTATCGGACGTTTTCGGGGCGGAGTCAACAGTGTGACGCACATCGCTTCTATCCGACCGGAACTGGAATGTATGTCTTCTTCTGAAATCGATCACTGGATTCAGGGAGCTTCCACCATTTTCAACGGCTGGAAGTCGCAACTGGCACGAACTACCAACATAGGCGAACGCACCTTACTACAGGAAGCCATCGGAGAAAACTCTTACCTCCCTTATCTGGACGAAAACGGAAAGCCGGATTCGTTTCTGATAGCCAACTTCTATGAAAAGGAACAAGTGAAACGCTTGTACACCTCCGCCGATCTGCTGCACCTTGCTTACGAGCAGACCGGATATTTTGTCTTCTCGCACGAAGAACGCCTGATGCCGGTTTCGGATAATGAACGCATGGCTATCCAGCATCGTCTGGCAAAGAAGAAACGGGCAGAACTGATCGTCCGGAAACTGGAAGAGATGGAAAAGATGAGCAAAGCTACCGACAAGAAAATACAGAAAAGATATCAGCGTATGTTGATGAATCTGATTACTTCTACCGCCGACAGGTATATATACGACTGTTTCTGCCGCTTCGGAGCGGAATTTGTACGGGAAGCCGATTATAATGAGAATAAATTGCGGACGGCACTAAATGTGAGTAGCGAGCATACGATTAAGAAGTCCGGGCAAATGCGGACATATATCCAACGTGCTTTTCCTGTGGGTGCTGAAATATCCGTGCAGGAAGCGAAAAGTATGCTCAGACAGGTATATAAAAAAATGGGATTAAACACGGGACGGGGCATAACGACGAAAGAACTGGAACAATATGCGGAGGTGGAAAAGGGATGGAAACATGACAGCAGAACAATCAAAGTTCTGAAATTCAAATAATTAAAAGAAAAATGCAGTTTTCTCAATAGAAAAGTCAAAATCTACTATAAGATTTCTGTAAACTTCTCTTATTTCAAGGGAATTATTGCTAATAAATCATTGACTATCAGCACTGCCACATTTTTGTCTTCCCCCGTATAATACTTATGAGAGATACAAAAATGTGGCAGTTAGCGTAATACACTACATCAATATGTAAACCCAAACAGCCACAACGGTATTTTATTCCCAAAGCCTGTTTCTATACCGTCCATTGCAATAAAGCTATTTTCCAGATTTTTAATCTGGGCAAAGGTTTTATTTCTACCACCCACCTCGAATGTATATTTATCGTCAATGACAAAATCGCCTTGCTTGCTTGCGGTTACTTTGTGAGTGACAGAGCACTGGTTGGCAAAGAACGTTTCCCGTGCATTACCTTCATTCACATTGGACACAGCCAACGCATAGATGAGATTCGTATTATCCAAATATATTTTTTCCGGTTTGTTCATCAGACTCATCCCACTTCCGGAAGAAAGTAGCATCTTAATTAGTCCGGCTTTTTGCAAATAACCAAGATATTTGATAGCAGATACGCGATTAGTCTCTATTTCAGCACTGAGAGAAGTTAAATTCGGAGAAAACGGGACTAGTGAAGAAATAATCATCAACATCTTTTTTATCTTAATAATAGTCTGATATTCCACATTTTCCACTGATGGAAGATCATTGTCGAGAATCGTATTTACCACATTCTGCAAACGCATCCCATAAGACTTTATTCCTTCTTTATAAAACGGATAATAACCATACTCAAAATATTTCTTAAGCATGGGAAGTACCTTTATCTTTGTTGTGACAGGCGACACAAGATTCATGTGATTAGTAAGAATCTCATCTAAAGTTAATACAGGAAAATCTAATCCGGTTTCAAAATTTAGAAATTCTCTGAAAGAGAGTCCGTATAAATGATAACTGATAGCCCTCCTTGACAAATCGGCATTCGATTTATATATTTCAAGAATAGACGAACCCGTAAATACAATATGCAAGGCAGGATAACTATCATATATATTTTTAATTTCAATTGACCAATTAGGATAACGATGAACCTCATCAATGAATAAATGAGTTCCGCCAAAAGCATAAAACTCATCTGCCAATTCTAACAGACTGTTTTTGGTAAACCAAATATTATCTAAACTCACATAAAGTGCTTTTCTGCGATCTGCAAAAGTAGCTTTAATATGCTGCAATATCATGGTGGTTTTACCGGTACCACGAGAACCCGTTATGCCGATTAACCGATTGTCCCAGTCTATCTCATTGTATAGATAACGATAATGCGTACTATCAGTAGCATCTAGTAACCGCGTATAATTCTGAAAAAGTGCCTCTTCCATATCTTTCTAGTCTTTTGTTGATACAAAGATATAAAATTGTACCATAGAAGGTACGTTTTTGACTAAAAATCGTTCCTCCTATGGTACAATTTAGTATTTGTAAGTAGCCTATCTCATACAGCATTATGAATACTTTTTCAAACGCCTGCGTGCAAAGAGAGCCAAAACAAGCACAACGCACAACCCCGCTCCCCATATCCATAACAGTAAATCTCCCCCTTCGGTCTTTCCATAAGAGTGCAAGCCGCTCAGGTAGTAGTTTACTCCAAACCAAGTCATGATAATGGAGAGAATGGAGACTACGGACAGCAAGTTGAAACACCAGGTTGTTTTACCTTTCAACAACGGGATAAAACGGATATGAAGTACCAGTGCATAGACAACAATAGAGATTAACGCCCATGTTTCTTTCGGGTCCCATCCCCAGTATCTGCCCCATGAGACATTTGCCCAGATAGCACCGAGGAAGGTTCCTGCCGTCATAAAGAATAAGCCGAGAATCATTGCCATTTCATTCAGTAAGGTAAACTCACGGATACGGAAGAGAAGCTTCACCCGATTGGTGGCAGAAAGCAGATTTATCAAGATAAGATTAAACAGTCCCGTCAGCGCACAAAGTGCGAAGAATACATAGCCGATCATGATAATGGCGACATGAGACATCAGCCAATACGACTGAAGCACCGGAACCAAAGGAGTTATTTCCGGATTCAGATGGTTCAGTCCTGCCACGAAAAGCATGATTCCGCCTAACAGTCCGGCAAGCGCAGGGAGAATACGGAACCGACGGGCAAACAAGAGTCCGCCGCCAACGAGCAGCCAGGAAGTGCAGATCATTGATTCGTAAGCATTCGCCCACGGTGCACGTTCGGAGATATACCAGCGCAGTAAGACACCGGTCGTGTGTGCAAGGAAAGCAGCGATCAGAAGAACAATCAGTATGCTGCTCAGTCTGCTCCCCCATTTGAAATCCGCGATAATCTCTCCGCAGGCAATGAAAAGTAAGATTCCGCCCAAAATCAGGTAAGCCAGACGAC
>ENA-OOZR01000272-OOZR01000272.1-human-gut-metagenome-genome-assembly--contig:-NODE-272-length-50658-cov-6.362528_pt1 | contig 50658 bp, 61 predicted proteins | sample MGYA00241045_ERZ501406 | MGnify/ENA primary metagenome ERZ501406 (study PRJEB25962, sample SAMEA2042920) | human gut metagenome | biome: human gut; feature: human-associated habitat; material: faeces...
AAGATAAAATAAATTTTTATTGTGGCCTTCAGGTCCAGTAAAAAATTATTTTTCGCTTATTGACAAATAACAAGCTGTTGAACCTTATTAACAAGGTAGGTCAAATGACCTACCTTTATTCTTATCTAATTTTTCAAATGTACTAACTTATTTCTTTCGCTATTTCAAATCCCATTTCTTCTATAAATAACGATAAAATAAATTCTATACGCTCTTGTAAATCATCAACCGCTTTGTTTAAGCACCATTTATAATTAGGAAATTTTATAATATCTTCTTTTAGAATTTTATAAATTACTTCCATTGTAAATAATTTTTTATTTTTATAACTGCCTACAATGTCGTAACACACTAATAAATCTTCATCAAAATTTCTATAACTTACATTAATTTCTGCTTTCATGAATTCCAATTCACTGCTCTGTACTGTTATACTGCTTTCCTTTTTTATTATCACACTGATTAAGTCTAATTTCATTTTCTAATCCTTTTGTACTCCCTTGAGTACCCTTTCTTTATTTAGTTATGTTTTTTTAGATATTTTATATCATTTTCATATACTGCATCTAACAAATCCCATTTATTTGCTTTTTGTATTTCTTCTAAAGTTATATTATTTTTTTCAAATTCCATTGACAAAAAATCTGCTATCTTACTTATCCCTATTCCATATTCATCTTTCATATATAAATAAACACTTACTTCCGCAATTACTCGATATATTTCTTTCGTTGGATTAGATATATGGCAGTCTATGGAATAAAATGCTTCACAATATAAATTTTCTTTATAAAATATACTTCTATTGCACTTATACCATTCTAATAAATCTTCAAAGTTCATATTCACTCCTCCATATTAGGTAGGTCAAATGACCTACCTATCTAGTTCATTTCAAAAACTATATTTTCATTATTTTTCAAATCACTATATAATTTTTGAATATCTTTATCTATTACTGTTTTCAATGAATTATCCTCAATACTATCATACAACTTTGATAAAGCATTAATTTCATTTGCAGTATCTTTAATTTTCAATTCACATATTAGTAATGCTTTTATAAAATATTTTCTACTTTCTTTTGACATTGAATTCATCATGTCAACATAAGGCTTTAATAAACACATTTCTATATTAATATCTTGACTTGCTAGTTCAATAATATCTTTTTCCAATAGGTCTTTGTAATGCTTTGCAGGCACTTTTGTTTCATTATATGAATATGTCATATCGGAAATACTTTGTGCCATTTTAGATACGGGTTGCTTTGTAAAATCATCATACAATTTTCTACTCATAATACTTTCCTCTCTTTCGTGGTATAGTAGGTCAAATGACCTACTAAGATTCTTTAATATAAACTAAAATAATTAAGGTAACTATATTATTTAATATAATTACCTGTTTCTTAAAATAAATTTCTCATTTTCAATACCTTATGTACTCCCTTGAGTACCCCTTTCTTTATTTCTATATTCATTATATCATATAATAGGTATATTGTCTACCTTTTGTTGATTGTAACGTTATTTTTTTTATGTCAAATGACCTACTCTATAATTCTTTTTTGGTGACTGCCTTTACCTTAAATTGTGATCGTGTTTCACGATCACTTGAATTTGCGGTTTTTTGCGTACAATTGGGAGTGCATAGGAAAACAGAAAAGGAAATTTTTATTTTCTTTTTTGTTTGACTTGCCGAGCAAGTCGGACAGCAAAAAATGTTTTTGTCAATAATGACTGTGCAGCAGTCAAGATAAAATAAATTTTTATTGTGGCCTTCAGGTCCAGTAAAAAATTATTTTTCGTTTATTGACAAATAACAAGATAACATTAACTAAAACTATTTCTTATAATTCATGATAAGAAATTTAATTAAATAGTTTTTTTTACAAAGTAAAAAAAACACCTTGAGGGGGTTAAGGGGTATGGTTTGTAAGGAAAGGGGAAATGGGGAGTGATTGGCCAATATGTACAATTTCTTCCCCTCTCCTTTCCTTCATAAGAAAAGAAAAAAAGCCGTGCCACACTTTCATCATAGTTTATCGGACAAATGACGAAAACACGCAATATATTATGTTTAATAATAAATAAGTGAAACTTATTTGTTATGATGAGTGAGGGTGGTCTAGGGTCCTCGAGCCTAGACCACCCTCACGAAAAACATTGATATAATGCGTGAAAAACGACAATTGAGCTATTAAAAAAAGTGTGCCACTGTGGCACGACTTTTTCAAAAATAATAATAAAAATAATTTTAATAATATAGATATAGAAAGCGATATTTAAACTATATAATAAGTAGGTCAAATGACCTACCAATAAAATGAAAATAAATGTATAAAAAATAATATATAGTTAATACTAAAAATGAAGTATAAAACAGATAATAAAATGTAATTATGATCTTTATAAAATATTGCTTCCAGAGCTTCGAGATAGGAAATTTGATACAGTTTTCCCGTTGTACTATAAAACAAAAAAACTGTTATCTTTAACTCTACTTCCGTCGCAACGGAGCTTAGGTTTCTTAGATCGCCATCAGTCGTGAATATTTCAATCCACATGTATGCAAACTTATTATAAATTATACAGGTACTACTCTGCACTGCTGGCATTCGTACATTTATACTGCATTATTTAATAACATAGGTTTTTGTTCCGTTCTATCCAAACTTACCATACATTTTTCCTCTTAGAACTGCCTCCCTAAATTCTTTTTTTATTGTTGGTTTTCTATTTACATGAGATCCAACTTAGGGGCAAAACAAAGCATGACAACTTTAAATAACCCCGTGTACTTTTCTTACAATGGCTACACACACCTAGACATTTTGTTTTGCAGCTAAGTAGGTCATTTGACCTACTTAGCTGCTGGATCAACTATTCTGCAAAGTAATTTTCCTATGTAAACTATTTAATTGTTATTAAAATACAAAACAAAAAGAGCTGAAGAATTTCTTCTCCAGCTCTTGATTTAAATAGTAATCCTATCATTCTACTTCTTGTTTTCTACAAAAAATACTAAAAACTGCTTTAAATTACTTACGTAACAATTGACAATTTAAAATTACAATGATATTATAAATATAACATTTAAGGACTTTGTCTATGAACTGGTACTTCATATGACCTAGGTCAAATGTTATATTTATAAAACTAAGTGTTGATACTGGAGATAGAGATATCATCACTTAACGGATTGTCTTGGCTTGGAAATAAAGATAATTCTTTTATATTAAACAAATAAGTTGGTAAAGCTTATTTGTTTTGAGAAAGAGGTATGATTGGTACTCATACTTCTTTCTTTTTTTCTTTTGTTATTATAGATTATAACAAATTAAATGTCACAATACAATGTGAATTTTAAAATTTTTTCGTATTTTAACAAATTCATACATTTTTATAATTTAGGAAAAATCAATATTATATATGTATACTTTTTATTATAATTTCTGTTTTTCCTAAAATAAAAAGAAGATAATATGCTTTTATATATATAATTTAATATCAAAAAAGAGCGCTGTTTGCGCTCTTTTATAAGATATGAAATTTATTTGATAGGTTCTTCCTCCTCCTCTAAATTTAGTGTTTTAGTATTATGTCTAAGTTCTCTTAGTCTTACTATTTCTGCTTTTAATTTTCTATTTTCATCTTCTATTCTATATAACACATCTGGGAAGTGTACCTGATTGGCCATATATGTAATCGTTTTAAAAAATTCAGAATTAATATTTATTCTATGTCCTGTAAATTTTATTGCTCTTTTCTTTGACACTGTTCTCAAATCTGTTAATTTCAAAATTGAATCATGATCTAAAAAATCAAATTCATCACTTTTCATTAGATAATAATTTCTATCATAGTTTTTATTATTTGTTACTGGATGATATGCATTACTATAACTTTCTTTATATGACATTATTGGTAAGACATACAAATAGCTACCATTTTTAGCAATTACAATACCCATATGACTAAAAGACATTTCAGGCATTATATTTAATCCAAAACGGAAGAGAAAAATTTCTCCAACTTTAAAATTATGATTATATAAAGGATCATCACTTTTAAAATTATATTTTTGATGATTGTACATTGAATATAACTGCTCATCTAAAAATTTTATAAGTCTGTTTCCATCTCTATTCCACTTATAATAATAATTAAATGATTTATAGAAAAAATCTTTAAGAGCTTTCTCTTTTTTTAAATCTGTTTTTAATTTTTCTATTATCTCATGATCTTGATCTGTTTTGTTATCCATATTTATTTTCTCTCCGTACATACAAAAATAGAGGAAGGAGCGACCTTCCTCAGTATACTCGGGCTCACCACCCTAATTTTATAAACCAACACTCGGGCTTACCACCCTATATAAGATAGTATAACTATCTGCATCATTATTATACCAAACTGCTTTAATTTGTCAAGATGGATAAAATCATATAAGCTACAGATTTTTATTCTTGTTAAAAATCATATTTATCTGCATTTAAAAGAACATATATAATAGGTCAGAATTTTATAAAAAGGGAGCATTGCCCTGCTCCCTTTTTGATTACCGTGGCTTGAGTTCTACCTTGCCAAATACATTATATAATATGGCCAAAGAGGTATCAAGTATATCTAAGATTAAATATTTTTACTATAAAAATTAGATCGTCTTAGTAATTGTTTACAATGTCCTGAATAGTTACAGATAAATTAGCTTCTATCTCGTTCTGAACCTTATCAAAATAACTTTGTACAGGTAAATACGATTTTAACTGCTTTGTATTTATATCTTCAGTATCATTAAATGTATTAATGTTTACTGCTGCTTCAGTTGTTTTAATTATATCTATTAATTTTATATCATACCACTCTTTTTTTAATGTATAACCGCCGTTTATTCCTCTGGTAGAATCAACTATCCCTGCTTCACGTAGCTTATCTAAAACGGCCTGTAAATACTTTCTTGGAATTCCCATTTCTTCAGAGATTTCTATTTTCGTTTTCCATTGGCCAGGTTTTCTTAAAAATACAACAACCCTTATTGCATAATCAGTTGTTTTATTTAATTTCAACATCATCACTTCCTTATAATAATCTGGATAAATCAATAATCTAATCATATCTCTTTTTATTTAAAATCTCTAATATCTATTGTAAAACTCTTTTTATCATTACCTTTTGTTATAGTTGCCTTTATATAATCGGTATCTTTAGGATAAGAAAAAGCTACTGTATATTCAGTTTCTAATATCATTCCACCTGTTTCTTCTTCCCTAGTATTGCCTTCTTTAATTTTAGATTTTATCTTATCGTTTTGATCATCCTGAATTAATATTTCAAATTTGTTATCCACACCTATCATATATAATTCAGTTAGATCTATTTCTGCTAAAGTACCAGATTTACTTGTACTTTTTACGTCAAATACTGTTTCATTAAATATCAAATCATTAATTTTAGTCATATTTTCTCTATCTTTTGAGAAAAATACAGTGTATATAGTACAAGCTACTACTACAAAAACAAAGATACTCGCAAAAATCAATATATTTTTATCTTTGTTTATCCCTAAATCTTTCATTAATAAAGCCTCCTGTAATTGTAAGTAACTTTTGTCCAATATGTTGAATTGAATATATCATCTATTCTTACTACACTTCTAGAATTAGGAGCATGTACCATTTTTCCATTTCCTATATAGATACCAACATGGCTAACATAACGTGCATCTGTTTTAAAAGTGATGATATCTCCAGCCTGTAGCTGTTCTTTAGTTATTTTTTGTCCCATTGTCGATAAGACCTGTGCTGTTGTTCTTTCAAATTTTATACCATTCTCTTTACAAGCCCACCAGACCAAGCCGCTACAATCAAATTCATTTGGTCCAGATGCTCCCCAGACATATTTACACCCTTGTTTACTCAAAGCTGACTTTGCTATTGCTTTACCAATTTCACTGTTACCTTCGACCTCAACATTATCTGATGCATTACTGCTATCACCAAAATATCTTATATACATGACAATAGTGGTATTAGATAAATCGCTTAATTTTTTGAATTTTGCCTCTTTTTTTATTGCCGAGATATAATCATCATCATTGTTATTTTCATATCTTAAAGTAATCAATTTATCAAGTAATTCTGATAAATTAAGGCTTTCGAACGTATTATTTTTATCACTTGCTTTTTCTTCCAGTGTCAGTAGTAAAGGAATAAAAAAATGAGAATCATTATATTTTGTCTCTTTATCCTTAGTATTATCGGATACATAATCTTTACACTTAATTCCTATTTCACTTTTTATAAATTCCTCATATAGATTTTTAACTTCGTTAGATACTTTATCTGTATCTCCTTCACCAAAAATAATTTCACCAATAAAACCAATTGGATCATTAACTATTGCTCCAGCAACCGTAACAGGTATCATAAATACAAGAGTAAAAACAACAGCCACTATAATTATTTTTTTAAGCATAGTTATTACCTTTTTGCTGTTCCTCTTTAACTGTCAATAGTGTATGCATAAAGAATGATTTATTACCACATATAAAATAGCTATCACCCCTTACAAATGTTGATATCCTTTTAACATCTCGCTCATCCAAGCCTATCATTTCCTGCAGCTTGATCTGTGCATTTTGTTTAGAAAGCAGTTTACAAATTATATAAGTAGTCTGATTTAAAATAGACTGCTGTGTTTCATCACCAAAATCTAGCGGCTCTTGAGTCCCCAATAAACTTATATTATTATATTTTCTGCTTCTTCTAGTGAACTGATCTAATAAAGTAATAATATTGCTAGTTTTCATAGTCGTGTGTGCCTCATCATAAATAAAAGCACTATTAACTTTATCATCTAAACAATAATTAAACGCCTGAGAATAGATGATATAATGCAGCGCATTTCTAACATTTTCTGTCATAGTATAAAGCCTTTTAGTTCCTATACCGAGTACATTACCCTGCCTTAATTCTATGTCAACCGTTGTATGCCCATCAAATAAAAATCTATGTTCTGATAACATTGGTGTTATCTTTAAAAATAGGTCCTCACATGCATCTGCAAATTTAATTTCATTCATACTCTCAAATAAATTTTTCACTTCAATTAGTGTATCTGCAAAATCACTAAGCGTTGGATAATCAGTGTTTTTCAGATTATCAAATGTAGGATATTTTGCTTTAATTTGTACACCGTTTTTATCTACACTATCCAAAAATCCAAATTTTTCATACATTTTTTGAGCAACTGTACCTACAACTGCCAATGTATTATCTTCTATATTTTTGTTATATAGTATAAGCACATTTTTAAATGTATCTATTGCATTTATTATGGCCATTTCTGAATCCCACATTTTTTTTCTGAGTTCTTCGCTATTCAATTCATCATCTACAGATACACGTATTAATTGAAAAAGATTGAACATATGCTCCTTATTACCAAATTCAAGATATGTACCACCTTTATTAAGTGTTTCTTTTTTATTTTTATTTTCAGGGTCAACCCACATAATGAAATTATTACGTCTTATAAAATATCTAAAAAGCAGATATAAATCTGTAGTTTTTCCTGAACCAGTATCTCCTAACAATATAATATTACCAGTTAATCTATTTTCAAAAACCGATTCTTTCTCCTGATCTATATAATACCACGGATTAAAAAGTATTCTTCCTTTCATATTTGCTTCATAGCCGTATAAAAAGCCATTCAAGTCCTCATTTGTTGAAAAATAATATGGATATGTTAATGCAAACGAACTTGTTGATATAGGAAATCCAATATTATCTTCTAATGTATCCGAAATTAAATAATCATGATAAAAAATAGGATTAAAATATTTAAAAAGTGCTAATTGAAGTTTTTTAGGCGCTAATACCGTAAAACCTATTCTTCTTAATTCATCCGTAAATTTTTTCTTTATGTACTGCATTTCCTTGAACTCAAAATGAGACACAACCATCGCCAGAGATAGATCCAATGTTTTATCTTTATTACGAACCATCTCTGAAGCAAACTGATCCAATGAACTTATACTTGTTTGCAACTCTTTTTCTCTTGTTTTATCACTTCTGATTGTTGCACTTCTTAATTTATCTTTTAAATCTTTAGTTTCTTTTCTAATGCATTTTACTAAATCAAGTTCAGAGTCTTTAGTTATAAAAAAAGTTTTTATATTCTGATTTCTTCCTATATAATTAAGGATCCCCACATCAAAACTCTTAGGGAGAGCTTTTGCAATAATAACTGAGTAGTATTTACCATTTATTGTAAAATATTCTTCACTATTCGTTATTTCAAACAGTTTATATTTAATATCCAAATCATTTTTTTCTTCATTAATTATTTCTATATCTATATCCTGTATTTTCTCTTTTATCTGTTCTTTTGTTACCGACTCATCTAATAAAGTCCTTCCCTTGAAATAAGCCTTAGATAAAAAATTATCATTCAAATCAAAAAGCCATGTTAAATACTTATTGTAATCTAAATATGCACAATCAGTAACATAAAATGATCTAGATAGCTCAGTAGTAAGCTGATTATATCTTCTTTGTAATATTCTTTCATCTTTGTGTTTTATAAAACAAAAGAATTCAATTTTTTTGTTATTTAATGAGAATTCCTCTAATTTTTCTATATCGTCTATAATAATTCTCTGTTGTACTTCTGAAGCATTTTCAAGTTCATTAACAAGTGAATCAGCCAGTTCTTCAAAAGTTGATGGTGAATATACCATTGCTTGATAAACTGGAAAATTAAATTGATTAAAAGCATAGCGTAATGCACTTATAACTTTTTCCGCATATGCATTTTGACAGGTCCAGATATCTATTGGAGATACTTTTATTCCCTTTACAATAGTTTTATCCTTCAGCAAAATACAATCATCATAAATTTCTTTAATATCTATTAAATCATCTATACTTTTAAATGCCTTTTTATAACTCTTAGTATAGTCCTTCTTTTTATTAAACATATCAAACCTCCACAAAAAATAAGGTAGGTCAAATGACCTACCTATTGAACTGCTAATATATAACTGCTACTATATTCGTAAATTTTGCTAAATACATATCGTATATCATCTTCAGATAAAATATCAAACTCGTATTCCTCCAAAGATTTTTTATATATTTTGGCCATGTACACATTTCCTTTTAATTCGTATTCACTATATACTTTGATTCCTTCAGGTAATTTTTTACCTAACACAAATGTTGTTTTTAAATTTTTACCATAACCATTATCATCTACAACAGTTATAATATTTCTATTCATTAAATCTTTATAATAAGCAATATTATATGTATCACCTATAAGTTTTCTAAAATCTATTTCTTCCTTACACACTTCTAAAATATTGTGTTTAAGTTTGTCCTCGTATATTTTAAATTCCATGACTCCACTCACTGTTTATTTCCTCTTTTCTTTACTAAATAACTATAGTACTTAGAAAATAAATGATATTTCACAGTAAGTAATATATATTCTAAATTGTTATGGTAATTGGCCATTGGTTGAACCAATCCTATAATTACAATAGGAACAACCAATACCAGCATTATAAATGAAACTATCGTAGGAACAAAAACAAACAATAATAATATTGCCCAGACTATTCCCCAAATGAAGGCAGAACTCATTATTAATATATCAATAGGTCTATATTTATTTATGATGAGCTGTGATGACTTATAATTTGATGGACAAGTTCCTTTAATATCCGTTATTCTCATACATTTACCCCACTTACAGCCAAATCTGGTACATATTTTTCTCGAACACTTGGTTTATATACCCTTGCACTATCTTTATATAAATGATTTTGAGATGGAGTATCTACAAAAGATACTCCGCCACGATTTATAAAAGATGTGCTATCAGATGAATTATATTTATTTTTACCAGAATTATCATAATCATTAGAGTTTACAGTATTGTTTTGTGGAGAGATTCCTGAATTATACGATTCTGTAACTCCAACTTTATTACTATCCATATAAGATGGTGTCGTAGGATTCTGATCTATTATACTGCCATTGTTCTGTTCCTGATCACGATATGCATTTTGCATTGTCTGTTGATTTAAACCACTATCTGCAAAATAACCATTACTGTTTTCTGTTTCAAACATAGTTGATGAATCTGGTGGTATGGATCCTGAAGGTGAACCCCCACCCCCGTTGCCACCGTCTGGAAATGGTGGTGTTACCATTGGCCCACCATCCATAGGACGACTGTTATTTAAATAATCCATAAAAGTTTTTGCGCTATTAGAAATTATTTTCATTGTAGCTTTTGTAGCTGCCATTGCCCCCATTCCCATCAGCATTGTACCTGCTCTGCCACCAGATGAAAGATTTGAAGCACCCATATATTTTGCAATTATTTCTCCTACTTTATATACTGTCATTAGTCCAACAGCAAAAATTACAACTCTTATAATACCGTTCAAAGAAGAAACCTGTGATAATGTCATAAGACCAAAAACTAAATTTGTAAATATTAATGTAGATGCAGTAGTAAGTGCATCCGATATTATATCTCTAACCCAGTCACCACAAGTTGACTCTTCCTCGACCATTGAAGATATTGGAATAAAACCTATACAAAATCTAAATATATTTAAAAACAGTCGCATAGCACAGTCTATAACTATATTGAGCTGTACACACATAACAACAAAAGCACCTATAATGCACAACAACAATTCTGAATAAGAGTAAAAATAAATATACTCACCACTTTCCTCATCGTTTAATTTATCATCTATTGTATCGATTCCAATAACTTCATCTGAAGATGACATGTCACTTAATTTAGATGTAATTGGAGTTTTAGCAGTTGAGCTAATAACCGCCGTTGAAGGAGACATTTTCTCATCATATGTCACGACATTATTATATATCTTAGTAATCTCTGAAGGTGCCTGAAGCGCAAAAAAGAAAGCAGTAAGAGATATACATATTACTAGAAAAATATTAGTTATTTTCTTAAGTATACTTCCGATATCTACTTCCTCATCTTCGTTAGCTGTCTTTCTTAAAAGTACGTATCCTACTCTAACAAATGTAGCAAATGATAAAAATGACAAGAAGAAAAGCCATGTATATGTTATCTCATTACTTCCTGCCAGATTCAAATTAACTACTGCATTTAGCATATCATACATCCAGTCACTTGCTGATAAAAAAAGTTTTGCTATAGCCCAAAATAAAGTCCTTATCGCATCTTCAATCATATAAACCCCTCCAGCTTATGAGATTGTAAACCATTTTAATATCGTACTTAACAGACCGAACAAAACAAATGCAATTACATGTTTTTTTATTGATTTATGAAACGGCATTTGTTCTTTTTCTTCCTCATCCTTGCCATTCCACGTAAAATATGAATAACCTGCTGAACATATTGCGAGTGGTATTGAAATTCCAATCATGACATTAGCAATTGGGTCAAGTAGGGCCTTTACATCAGTTGTAGCTTGACCTTGATTAAAAGATACCGCTGCTGAAACACTATTTAATTTTATTAATGTACATATCGTGAAAGTAGAAATTGCTACTTTAAATTTTCTTATCTTTTTCATTTTTTTAATCCTTTCTTAACTAAAAACTGCCTGATATCCTACATATATACCATTCTCTTGAATAGGCTGGGCTTTTCCAAGCCCCTTGTATCCTTTTGCAAGACAAGTGTTGATATACTGTTGACAGGCATTTAAACAGGCATCAAATGTGCCATATTTCTCAATTCTGAATGATTTTGTTTCAGGTACATAACTGGTATTACCTGCATCATATTTGGGTTTTTCTGTTTTTGAAGAATTTGTACTATTTTTACTGTCACTGCTGTTTGTTCTATTTTCAACAGTTGAATTATTGCTGTTATTATTGTCTGGTTGAGAATAATTATTATCAACTTTTCTGTCTACAACATTTACAGTTACTTCTCTAACAGATTTATTTTTCTTAGCATCATAAGCAATAATTTCTACCTTATATGAGCCGACTCTAGTAAGATCATAATTTCCATTAAAAAACAATTCTATAGAACTGCTATTAGTGTAATTATCTTTACAACTAATTTGATTTTTCAAATCAAAATAACTATTATTCAATTCTACTTCATATTGATCATTTGCTACAATCTCTGGCGCTGTTGTATCTTTTAATAAGATTTTTTTGGTATAAATTTTGCTTTTATATAAAAAATCAAATTTAATAGTTCCTAATTTAATTTTCTTCTTACTGTTATTTATTTTAACCGTTGAGTTATCAGGTAAAGTAAGTAAGCTATAATCATCATTAAACTTAAAATCTTTTTTTTTATATTTATTTACACCAATAAGAAGATCAGCAGGCTTAAAATCAGAGGAATATTCAATTTCTTCTTCATCTATGAATTTTACTTCATAATTTTTACTTCGTGTCTGACATCCCGATAAAAACAGTGTAAATAATATACATATGAATATTGTTAATTTCTTTTTTACTGACATACATTTACCTATTTTAATGAAAAAGGTAGGTCATTTGACCTACCTTCTAGACTTCTTTCCTTTTTCTTTTAAGTATGATATAGCCTAATCCAAGTATAGAAACCGCTGCTAATCCAGCATATAATCCTAATGACTGATTATCCCCTGTTTTTGTAATTGTTACAGGCAATAAAGTATTTAAATATTTAAAACTATGTACATTCCCTACACCTTCTAGATTATCGTTAATAACAATTTCTTTTACTTCAGTTGAAAGTTCATATCCTAACGGTGCCTTTGTTTCTTTGATATAATAGATACCATACTTTAAATCTTTAAAAGTAGCTGTTCCATCTGTAGTATTACCACTTACCACATCCAGTACTTTAGTACAGTCCTTATCACTGTAAAGAGTAAATTCAAAATCTTTTGATAAGATTGGTTTTAATGTTTGACTGTCAACTTTATTAACCTGAATATCTGTCAATATAAGTTCATCTGTCATATTTAATGATACGTTTTTATCTTTTCCAGCAATAAATTTTTGTTCTTCAGCTATCTTGTATCCTTCAGGAGCTTTAACTTCTCTTAGGGCATACTCTTGGCCACTGATTAAATTTTGAGCCATATGAGTTGTTTCATCACCATTGATATCAATGTTCGAGTATTTTGTAATACCATCTTTTATATAAATTAGACGATAATCCTTAGTGTCTTTATTTGGAATAATTGTATACTCTACGACACCATCATCTTCTATATCTACAAACATATTAGAAACTGTTTCACCTTTTTCTAACTGTACTTTGATATCTTCAGGAATGTCCAATAGATGCTGACCTGTAGTCCATTTATCTACAATTTGTTTTGTTTTTGTAGAAACGATTTCCATGTCTGCATTTGCTAATAAATTGCCACTTTCATCTTTTTTAGCCACTTCAGTAATGGTATCTGTCATTTTTATTTTTTGAATTTTACCGTCTTTTACATTAAATTCAACATCTTGAGCTAATGTAAATCCTTCAGGAGCTAAATCTTCATGAAAATAATATTTACCATCTTTTAAACCATCAACTTGTACTGGTTCTGTTCCTGTAATAAAATCATAAATTAACTCTTTGTTTTCATTTAGAATCTGTACATATGCACCAGAAACATTATTTCCTGCTACATCAACTTTATTAAAAACTGTCTTAGTAAGCTCGTTGTTAATATTCAAAGATGATTTGTATTCTAATGTAACAAAATCCTGCTGTGCAAACTGTACTGTTTTGACTTCTTTATCTAAAACAAAACCATCTGGGCAGGCAGTTTCTTCCACGTTATATGTGCCCATTGGCAAACCAGATAAAGATAACTTACCATTTATATCACATGAATAAATACCATTTCCTAATTCATTTCCATTAATCAATCTAACAGTATCTTCATTTGACCCCTTACCGCTTCCTACTGTGACTGCATCTCCTTTAGAATATAATTTTTCTAAAGAAACACTGTCGTAGATGTTTTGTGCAGCAGTGATTTTAAACTGTACTTTCGTTAAATCATAATCAGCTTTATTTGCTTCTACATTAGAGGCTTCTAATGACTTATTTATTTCTAAACTACCAGCAGGTCTTAATTTATTAACAACGATCTGCTCTGTTGTCTGATCTTTATTAACTGTTACCTGAAACGTCTTTTGAAGAACTGCATGACCATCAGGTACTTTTGTTTCAGTTAATAGATACTCTCCGACTGGTAATCCAGTCATAGATAATTTACCATCCTTTACAACTAGTTTCTTTTCAAAATCAAGTGTAGTGTGTTTTAATAAAAATTCTGAACCGTCAATCAATTTTCCTGTATCATTGGTTTTTCTTAATTCAAAATCACCTACATCCATCCATTTAACATTTAAGCTCAATGTTCGCGGATCACTAATTATTGATAATGTTCCTTCTGTTTGATAATTACCTCCCGCTGAAATTGCAAGAGGTGCAAACATTGTAAGATTATTACCCGCTAATTCACCACTGCTATAATCTTCCATTTTTTGTAACGGTGCTGATAAATAAAAAGTATCACCGCCATTAATCGAAACTGTTCCGCTGCTAACTGTCCCTTTTGTCAGATTATATAATTCCACTCCACTTTGTAATGGAATACTAACAGTTACTTCAGATGATGTATTTAATGTTATATTTTCTGTTCTCTGTACTCCATCTTCAAAATAAGCTTGAACATTATTATTTGTTAAGTTAAATGTTTTTGTTGGTACAGGCATAGACTGAATCTGATCGTATCTCGCTTTTAAACCAACACCATGTGCTTCTAAATCGTCCCAATCATTGCCACCATATAAATCACCTGAATACGCATAACTAGCCATAATGTGCGTATAAAGATATTTAGTAGTATCATTTGTAACTTGATCGTCTCTGAATACATCTCCTGGCCCACCATAACCATAGTAAAGCACTTTTAAAAGTGCTTCATTATGTTCTATCACATAAGGTGCATACTGCCCTTGTGGGGGAGTTTCTTTTGAGGCTTCTAGACAATACGCTAAACTGCCGTTTATATAGCACATTTTTGTAGACCAGTTTCCAAGCCAGCTTGGATAACGGATTTCCTGTCCCCAGGTCAATGAAGCATTTATTGCATTTGCCTGAGTTAATGTCGATGCACTGATACTTAAAAACATCGCCAGTACTAACATAAGCTGTTTCCAGCATTTTTTTATTTTGTTTAATCCTTTCATTTCTCTACCTCGCTTTAAGTTAAAATAAAAAAAGATATCGTTTTGATATCTAATAAATATTAATTTGTATCTATATCGCCTCCTTTCGTATTATTGCAATAACAATAGCACTAACCCCTGCTAATACGACAAATAGTTTTAAATCAACTGCATCACCAGTTTTTACAGCAATTACAGGTGAATGTTTAGGTATGATGCTGATATCATAATTCATGCTGTTTTTGCTTTCATTGTTAAATGCAGGTACGGATATCAGTGTTGATACGATATTTTCATATTTATTGATATCTGTTGCCTGAAGCAGATAAACACCATTTTCTAATTGATCAAATTTGACCGTTCCATAGTCATTGGTAGTTTTTCTAGTTCCGACTATATTTTTTGAAACAGTAATTTTTGAAATAGTGTATGCTGAATTTTTCATATCTTCTGCCGTTTCTAAAGTGTTTAAATTTACTTCAGTATTCTGTAAATCATTAATAAGAAAATACTGGCCATTGATTATATCAGCTATTTTTATAAGTTCTAATTCTACATTTTTAACACTGGTTCCCTTTTTTCCTTCTTCAAGGTTTACTGTTACAGATCCTTTGACTTCTTCTAAAGCTGAAATATTCGTTATACTGATAAAAAATAAAAAAACTGTGAATACTGCTGTAATTAATTTTTTACACATTTTTCACCCCTCGTTTTCTAAAAAATAGTATGCCTGCCACTGAAAACAGAACAGGAATAACATAGAAAATAATTTCCCTTAATGACGGCATACTGCTTTTAATTGATTTCTTTTCCTTTTCCTCATATGGAACTCTTTTGCCAGTTATTACAAGCCTATGTGTATTTAGCCCATAAGGAGTACAGGTAATCAGTGTCGCTAAATCCTGATTATCTATAATTGAATAACTGACCTTATCAGGCAGTACTACCTCGATTTTATTTATTTTATATGCTAAAGTTTCATCGATTACTTTAATAAAAAAAAGATCGTCCTTTTTAAGTTCGTCTAATCGAGTAAAAAGTTTGCTTGACGGCAAACCTCTATGGCCAGTTAAAACAGTGTGGGTATTGTTACCACCTACAGGCAAAGAACTGTCCTCTAAATGGCCAGCTCCCACGTTTAATACATCACTGTCTGTACCATGATAGACAGGCATATTTAGCTTTATCTTTGGAATTTCTACAGTTCCTATTACACCATTTCCAAAATTTAAAACATTTTCATATTCTAACCCTGAATTCTCTGTCAACCCTTTTTGTTTTGAATACAGGTTATCATTCCATTCATGAGCTTCATTCAGCATTGTTTGTTTATTTGCACTGCTCAACTCATTGATAGAATTGTTATATGTGTCGATCTGACCTGCCTGTTCTCTGGACTCTATATAATTAGAAATAACAGGGTAGCTCACAAGAGCCAGTCCTGTTATAAAAATTAAAATATCTTTTTTAAGAAATTTGAGAATTCTCATCTTTTTCATTTTTTCTTCTTCTGATAAGTACAGTTACCATCACCGCAGTACCCGTTGCAACTAATAATAAAGTGGCCATACTACCTGTTGCAGGAAGTTTAGATCCAACTTTGTTTACAACCTTGATATTAAGTGTACCTGTATCTACATCAGTTGTTAATGATTTGTCATATTCGCTATATGCGCCAGTGTAAAATTCTTTGAAACTTGCAGTTGCTTCTAATTTCTGTAATGTTTTTGCAGTTGCACCATCACCTTTTACATAATTTACTCTGTTATCTGCTCCATAAGTTGCTTTTACATTAACCTTGATCGGATCTTTTAATAATCTGTATCCATCAGGTGCTTTAGTCTCTTTCAGATAATACACCTGTGAATCAAGGCCAATAATATTGAAAATACCATTTGAATCAGATACCATTTCAACTGCTCCATTAGGTGCAGTATCACCTGTTACACTGTCCCTATTGATTACAGTATAACCGTCTCCGCCGCTTGCTTTTTTAACATATACTTCTTTAGTACAGTCCTCATCACTGTATAATCTAAATTTAGCACCTTCCAGCTTTCTTTCTGGAGTCTGGTCATTGACCTTAATACCATCCATTCTAAATGTAAATGCCACTACTGTATCCCAAGGTGTTAACCCTGTTTTGCCCGTTCCGTTACTGTCGGGGTCGTTAGAATATTCCAGTCTTACATCATTTTCAAAACCTGCTCTACCAGTATCAGCCTGTGCTGATTCATTTAGAGTAGCATTATATTCCACAACAATTTTTTGACCGTACAGTTTCTCTGTTTCTGGATTTGCTCCCGCTTCAGATGAATAAAAATATTTATTAATTGTCGCTTTTAAATCTGTAATCTGGATTTGGAATGTTTCTCCAGTTAGACCAGTTGTTACAACTTTATAATCTGTGTCTTTTACAAGCGTCTTGTTCCCGACTTTGACAACTACACTATCCTTATTGAATGTTAACTGGCTGTCCATGCGGTCATGCATTGAAAAATAATAAGAAGAATAACCGTTCATATCTGGCGCATATGTCAAATAGCGGTAAGGCACGGTTTGACCAATCTCGTAATCTCCTACATCATTCCATCCGTCTTTATCTGTTCCGACTGTCTTTTGATTATCATCTTCTAAAATCTGTTTTTGAATTACAGGAAAATCAGATTTTATATCAATTGCAACATCTGGATTAGCAGTATTGACCATAATCATAGATGAAGCACTGTGCGTTCCATTAACACTCGTAATTTCATCAATAATATACCACCCGTATGCAACATCTAATGTATAACTGTCTGTTGCTGTAGATGGGACTGTTAAAACCTGAGTAGGGTCGGCTTTATCTTCAACTAACATATTTCTCAGACTCTCAACAAAATATCTAAAATTAGAATATGCAGTCTCATTTTTCTGTGTCTGTAAAACATCATTGATCACCTGATTGTTATTTAATGTTTGAATATAATCTATGATTGCATATTCTGTATCTTTTCCAGTAACCTTTTTCAATGATTTTTCATATGCAGGATTCATTGTATAGTTAATACTTTCCATTCCTGCACTGTTTTGAGCATCAAAGATGCGGTAAATATTAAATTTCTTCCCTGCCAGACTTTGAGTAACTCCATTATCTCCTACATTGGCATTAATAGTTATATGTCCTGTTCCTTCAGCATTTACTTTCGTAAAAATCATGTTTCCATTATTTCCACTATTGACTAAGTTTGCTACTGTTCCTGCTGTCGTTAAAGACAGTACACAAGCTAAAGCTGTTATTCCTAACTTTTTAAATTTGTTCTTCATCATTGTTTTTTCCCCTTTTAATCGAAATTAATAAACATAAAATACCTGCCCCTGTTAAAACAATCGTCATAGGACTTCCCGTTGCAGGAAGAATAGATCCTCGACTGTTTATAACTGTCAAATTGCCAGTATATAAGCCGTTTTCTAACGTTAAGCTGTTATTTTTGTCATCTTCCTTAATCTCTTTGTCATTAACAAAAAAAGTGAACTTCCCGTTCACATTTTTCAATGATATTTTAATTGGATCTTTTAATAATCTATATCCATCAGGTGCTTTTGTCTCTTTTAAATAAAAATCACCAACAGAAATCCGATCAAAATTCAATTGACCGTTCTTGTCGGTTTTTCCTTTTTCTATTTTCTTCGTACATTCCTTATCAGAATATAAGCTAAATTCAGCATTCTCTAATACTTTACTGTTATCATTCTTCTTTGTAATTCGAAGATTGCATATATCTATTTCATTTTTAACAGTAATGGTCATTGTACCATGAAACGGCACATTAAAAGTACCATCTTCTACAGTACCATTCAGATCTGAAACACTGAATGCCCCCTTCTCATCAACATAAAAATAATATTTGGTATCATTTAATTTATAAGAGACAGGTGCTTTTGTTTCCTGAAGATAGTAGGTTTTCTCTCTTGATAAATAAAAAACAGCAATATTGCCATTCTTATCTGTTTTATACGTTCCTACTTTCTTTTTATCTGTAACATTGTATAAATCAAATTCAGCATTTTCCAGTTTTTTGCCCAAATCCTTATCAACTTTATAAACATTTATAAAAGTAGGATAGTTGTTTATTTCCCATGTCACATCCAATCCCATATGCAGTTTAGAATCAGTTTTATCAGCAGTTATAGTAAAATCATATGTACTGTCATCATCACGGAAACCATCTGGTACTGCTGACTCCTTTAGGGTGTATTCCCCCAAATTAAGATTATCCAGTTCACCATAACCGTTTTCATCTGTTATAAGATTTCCTACCACTTCGCCCTGCCTATATATAACAGTTCCCTGTGGTGTTCTTATATCGTTTCTGGCAATCACATCAAATGTTGCGTTTGCTAATTTTTCACCTGCATGATAATCTAATTTATCAACAGATATTTTACCCATTATCCTATTGTTTACAACATTGATCGTTGTATCACTCGGCCAAAAATTAACTGCATAAGAATAAATATTTTGCTGTACAGCAGTATTATAATAGATATGAATCACGTACTGTCCACTTTCAGGCATCTGCTTATTTGCACGCCATACCCCGTCACTTTCTTTTGCAAGGTGAACCCAATCAATATCATCTTGTCCCCCATTAATTGACCATGTAGGAAATTTAATCTCTGTTACACTATCTGGTACACCATCCACCTCATATTTTATGTAATGATTGTCCGCAAGTGTAGACGATAATTTTACATTTACTTCTTTACCTTCAATTTCTGCTGTAAAAACACTTCTGTCGATATAGCCGTCTAATGTAAATTCCTGCTCGTATCTCGAAGAAGCTGTATATCCATTTGGCACTGTTTCCTCTACCTTAAATTTACCTTCATTCAGATCTGTTTTTTCTAAAAAATCACTCTCATATAATTTATTGGTAGAATTATATGAAAACTCTCTTAATTTTTCATATTGACTAGTTGTCTTATTCCACTGTAATAAATCAAATTTAGCGTTAGAAATGTTTTCACCAAAATTGTCAGTTTTATTAATACTTATTTGACTGCCATTTAACCAACTGACATTAAAACTTAATGTTCTTGGGTCACTTACTACAGATAATGTAGCCTCTGCTTGGTATCCACCCCCTGGCATTATAGCTAAAGGAGCATACATTGTAGAATTATTACCAGCTAATTCACCGCTACTATAATCTTCCATTTTTTGTAACGGTGCTGACAAATAAAAAGTATCTCCACCGTTAATCGAAACTGTTCCACTGCTAACTGTCCCTTTTGTTAGATTATGAAGCTCTACCCCTTCCTGTAAAGGAATGTCTATTGTCACATTGCTTTCAGCATTAAATGTATTATTTTCAGTTCTCTGAGAACTTGTGTCTGAATCATAATATGCACTTAAATTAGTTTTAGTTAAATTAAATGTTTTTGTCGGTACTGGCATGGACTGAATCTGTTCATATCTCCATTTCAATCCAATTCCATTAGCCAATAAATCATCCCATGACTTGCCACCATAAATATCTCCTGAGTAAGCATAACTAGCCATAATATGCGTATACAGATATTTATTAGTGTCATTGGTAACCTGATCATCTTTAAAAACATCTCCTGGCCCGCCATAACCGTAGTAAAGAACTTTCAATAGTGCATCATTATTTTGTATTACATACGGTGCATATTGTCCTTGTGGTGGTGTATCTTTTGAAGATTCCAAGCAATACGCTAAACTGCCATTTATATAGCACATTTTTGTAGACCAGTTTCCAAGCCAGCTTGGATAATAAATTTCCTGTCCCCATGTAAATGAAATACTGCTTTGTGCCATTACTGGAAGTGCTGATGACAAAATACATACGATAGAAAGAAATGTAATAATAAAGTATTTAATTATTCTTGTCATTTTTATTTTCCTTCCTTCCATATTATTCTTTCAAATAATTAGCAAGGATTCCTACAATAAGATTTTATTTTAATCCCCCCAAAAAATAAAAAGCAATCCGTTGAATTGCTTTTTATATATATTTATCCCAATATTTTACATCTGTAGCATCGCTTGGAACTCTCCATGACTCTAATGGATCACCCTCATAACAGATATATCCTGCTTCAATAGTTGAATCTCCCCATTTATAAGTTATAGTACGCCACACTTTTCTTTTTACTGGCTGAGTAGTTTCTCCCGTTGATCCAGAATTTCCTCCAGTGTTTCCTGAGCCTGATCCACTTCCAGAACTTCCACCTGAATTACCACTATTTCCTCCTGAATTGTTACCACCAGATGTTCCTCCATTTGAAGGCTTGTTAGAACCACTACCAGATGATCCTGAGCTTCCTCCAGTAGAACCTGAAGGTTTGCTTCCAGAACTATTAGAGCTGCTATTTGAATTGTTTCCACTAGATACTACTTTATCTCCAGATGAATCCACTTTTTTCTTAATAGTATTTTTTACTGTTTTCGTTCCATCAGCATTTGTTACTGTCTCTTGCACTACCACTTCATCCTCAGCAACTGCAGGTGGCGCAATTACTGTAATCTTTACATCTTTTTCAGCTTTATTTCCATTTGTATCTTCAATATTGGCTTTTACAGTATATTCAGCAGGTACATTAATATCTACTGTACTGTAATCAACTGTCAATTCATTCATTGTTGCTAAATCGGTCGCTATAATCAGTGATTTAAAATCAAATGTTGCCAAATCTGTTCCCTGTAATATTTCTATATTTTCAGGTGCTGTAATCTCTGGAGCAGTTGTATCTTTCACAACTACCTTAACTGTTTTAGTTTCATCTTTATATGTTAAATTTACTTTATAATTTCCTACTTTAGCAAATCCACGATCTTTTTCTTCTGTAGTACCATCCTCTTTGGTCACACTTTCAGTATCATTTTTAATATCTGATTTTATTTTAAGGTTTTTTTTCAAATATTCCTTATCTTCTTTATTTAATCCTTTAGTATCAACTAAAGTGTCAAAATCTGCTTTGAATTCTTTTCCGTATTCAAGATTAATCGTATTTTTCTTCAGTTGTAATTTTGGTGAAGTGTCTCTTGTAGCATATACAATTCCTCCGCCACATCCCAAGACAATTAAACCTGTAACACAGCCCGCAATGAGCCTGTTCTTTTTGGTATTTAAATACTTATCAATAATATCTTTTCTAATGTCCATACTTTATCCCTCCATCTAAATTTTATAATTTATTACTCTATAATTCAAACTTTAGTATAAACTATTTGAATTTTGATATATTCCTATTAAAGTATCACCTTGCAGTGACTGTAATATACGAATCATATTTGACTGACTCACACTTATACAACCTGCTGTAGAACCGCCAGTTGAGCAGTGTAAAAAGATAGCACTACCCGCACCTGGTGTACAAGCTGTATTATAATTTACAGCAATAGCATATTTATATGCTGTTGGATAACCAATTAAATGCTCAGCACTGCTCCATTGAATTCCAGTCTGACTAGCATCAACTAATTTATTGTAATATGGACTGTTTACATCATCTACCCAGTAATGATTGTTGTTGACCTGTAACCATCCTCTAGAAGTACCTGGATTTCCTGCTACACCAAACGCTTGACCAAAACTATAGATTCCCGTAGGTGTTTTCCCATCACCTTCACGTTTGTTGCTAGTTATACCATTTTTCCCCACTCTTGCTGAACAGCTTAATGTTTCTGTCCAAATACCGTTACGCTTAGTATGCAGTGTTAACGTTGCATAGCTTCCACCGTTTCCAACAACTGTTATTGCCTGTGTAGTTTGTCTCGAAATTGACATATTAGCAACAAAACTTTGATTCACTCCAGAATTGGAAGATGAATTAGAACTATTGCTGCTTGATGAACCTGTAGATCCTTTTTTATTTGTACTGCTTCCTTTACTGGAATTAGAACCAATTTTAGTATTTGCTGTATCGTCTTGAGCCGTCGCTTTATCTCTTAATGTATTGCGAATAGATTTTGTTCCATCCTCATTAGTTACTGTTTCTGTTACTAATTCCTGATTTTCATTTGGAGTTTCTGTTATATTAACTGTTAATTCTTTAGTAGTTTCATTGCCAGAACTGTCTCTAGCTGTAGTTTTTAATACATATGTTCCTACTGTGTTAGTGTCAATTGCACTGCTGTCGTATCCTACCTCTACAGGCGATAGATCTGTTGCACTAAATAAATTAAGACCTGTAAAATCATATGTTGCTAAATCTGTTCCTTTTACAATATCTATATCACGAAATTCTGTATTTAGCTCTGGAGCTGTAGTATCAGCGACTTTAACTTTTTTAACAAGTGTATTATCATTAAAGGTCATTGTTATCTTATACTCTCCAATTGCTGGATAATCTTTACCATCCTCATATTTAAAATTAGATTTTATACTTAATCCATTTTTTAATATTTTTTTATCTTCATCATCCATACCTTCTGTATTCAATAATTTCATGCCATTGACAGAATATTTCTCACCATATTCTAGTTTAATAGCTTTACTATCACTTAGAACAAAATCGGGTAAATTAGCTCTTGCTAAAGCATATATACCCAGTATACTAGCTAAGAGTACTGCAGCTGAAGTAATTCCTGCAATAATATGTTTTTCTCCTGTATCTAAATAATTTAAACATAATTTCTTAATCTTCATTTTAGCTTCTCCCTCTAAATAAAAAACTGGCCCACATAGTGAAACAGTTTTTTATATCTTTGATTTTTCATTTCTAGTATTTCGAATTTCACTATTATCTAACCCACATAAATAATCAAGGCTAACTTTATATAATTTTGCCAACTGTATCAGTTTATCTACTGGTGGTAACTGTTCATTAAGCTCATATGCTGCAATTAATGAACGCTTTATACCTGTCAATATTGCAACTTCATTTTGGGTCAAATTTTGTTCAATTCTCAACTCTCTTAATTTCTTTCCAATTTTCATAATCTCCCACCCATATATAATTTACCAAAAATAGTGTTATTTTAGGTGACATCCTTGCAATTTGTCATTTTTTTTAGTAGGTCAAATGACCTACCATATAATTCTTTTTTGGTGACTGCCTTTGCCTTTAATTGTGATCGTGAAACACGATCACTTGAATTTGCGGTTTTTTGCGTACAATTGGGAGTGCATAGGAAAACAGAAAAGGAAATTTTTATTTTCTTTTTTGTTTGACTTGCCGAGCAAGTCGGACAGCAAAAAATGTTTTTGTCAATAATGACTGTGCAGCAGTCAAGATAAAATAAATTTTTATTGTGGCCTTCAGGTCCAGTAAAAAATTATTTTTCGCTTATTGACAAATAACAAGCTGTTAATAATAAAACTCTCTCCTACAGATTTTTAATGTAGACCATTTTGTTAATAGAAACTTTATTCTTGTAATTATCACTTTCAATTGTTATGATTGTTAATATTCTTTTATATATTTTTTAAATAACAAAATTTATTTTATCCCGAATATTTTGTTATTGAATAGAGGTAGGTCATTTGACCTACCTCTATTTCAGATTATAAAGGATGATACGGGAAAGAAAATAGGGAATAGTTATCATCCTTAGCTTTATAAAATCCGCCGAGATTGTTTGTATGGGAGATATCTCTACTGTTTATTTAAAGGCGGAAATAAAAGGTACTATAAATAGTACCTTTATTCAAACGGAAGATCCTCAGGTAAAATATCAAACGTATTCGCTGAATTATCAAATTCCTTTTCCAAATCTTCACTATTATAAGTTTTTTCTACTTTATTTTGTGGCTGCTGCATTTGCTGTAATTGTCTTTCACGGGCAGATTTTGTTTCTAAGAACTGTACACTGTCACAAATAACTTCTACAACATATACCTTTTTACCTTGGCTATTATCATAGCTACGTGTCTGAAGTCTACCTTCAACTCCTACAAGACTACCTTTTGAACAGTATTTTTCAACATTTTCAGCTGGCTTACGCCATACAATACAGTTGATAAAATCAGCCTGTTGTTGACCCTCTCTGCTTGTAAAATTGCGATTTACTGCTAAAGTAAATGAAGTAACAGCATCTCCACGTGGTGTCCTTCTAAGTTCAGGATCTCTTGACAGTCTTCCAACTAATACTACTCTGTTTATCATATTCTTCTCCTTTAATCTTTGTTTATATAGTTATTTTATATAATCTCTACTTATACTTAACTCTACTGAAACAAGCCTATTAAATAAACCGTATCCAAACTTAACCACTGGTTTTTCAATGTTAGTCTCATATATTTTTACTTTATCGAGATTATATGTACTTTTTACCAGTTCATTATTTTCATCCTTGTACCAGAAATGTATCTCATCATTTTTATTAATATATGCATATGTAATTTCATTTCTTCCATCTGAATCATCATCAACTACATTTATTAGTTCATATTCTTTATAATATCTCTCATTGTTAAAAAAATTTCCATAAAGCACTAATACTATATAAGCTCCTACACAAAATATAAGCACTCGTATCAAAAAATATCCAAAATCAGTCGAAGTATCAAATTCCATCTTAACCCCCCATCTTCCTAGTTTTATATTATTTTCTATTTACTTCCATATTTTACATTCCCAACAATCAATATCAATTTTATCGAATGATATCTTATTAATCTGATAATAACTATAAATTTCTAACTCATTGTATTTTGTCTTTTTCCGTATTTTAGTTAATGGTGGATAATCTATGTACCTGTTGCTTCCTTTTTTTATTATCTCGTATTTTTTCTTAAATTCTTTCTGTTCATACAAAATGTCATTTATATAATCCAGTTCACCATCCTTGATTTTATATAAATATTTCTCATTAATTTTATCATTTACATCTTCAAGCATATTTGTTAATTGTATCTGCAAATAAAAAATCATTAAAAAACCAAAAGCAAGTACTATAGGAAATACTATTGGGTTTAACGAATATAGATCTAGTCTCTTATCTACATTGAACGCTAATACTAAACCTGTCAATAAAAATAATGCTTCTGCAATTATAATTATTAATGGTTTAGAAAAATGTATTAGCTTTTTTCTAAACTCTCCAATTCTTTCTCTTTTATAATAAACATCCAGCAAATCACTCATAATTTTTTCTGCTATTTCATCACCTTTAACCATTTCATTTATTTTAAGCAGTTCTTTTTTCATAACTATCCCCCTATATTCTTATTTTTTGCATACTTAAAAATAGCGGATTAATTATAATGTCTTAGTATTTCAAGTATCAGCATAAAAAGAACATTTGATTATCATTACAATATACTTTTTCCCTATTTTTCTTCATTCTGGCATAACAGCCAGACTTCACTCAATGTAACTGTTAATAAAATAATACTACTTATAAATGAATAATACACTTTTGGAATATCTATAAAAATAGATATTATATTCCATACTGACATTAAGAAGATTGTCACATTTAACAGTTCTCTAAAGCTGCTAACTTTTAATATCCAACTAACTTTCATACCTACCTTTTTTATCTTTTTTTTCATAAGTTTAATTATTTTCATCGTATTCATAACATCCCTTTTGTTTCTCTTTCATAAAAATATCTAATAAATTATCAATAATTTGTTCTGTTCTATCATCCTCTATATTCGTGTTTTTTCATACTTAAAAATAGCGGATTAATTATAATGTCTTAGTATTTCAAGTATCAGCATAAGAAGAATATTTGGTTACTTCAGTATGTAAATCAACTTTTTTATTCATTATCCACAATAGGAAACTAATCATAGCTGGTCCACTTATTAAGCAGAGCATGAATCCTACTAGACATAGTAACATTCTAATACCAAAATTCCTTATTTCCACAACATTTCCTGTTAATGCTGATATCAGTAAATCATTTTTTGATGATATATTAATAAAATTAAACATATCATCTTTAAAACTCAAAAATAATTTGAAACAAATATACACAGTGATACAGCCAATAATAAACAATAGTAAATTAATTATTAATAAGGTTCTGCTGCTAATTTTTATTTTGTCTCTGCCAGTATCTGATATATCAAATTTATTACCACAGTATTCACACATAACAGCTCCAGTAGTTACAATATGTCCGCAAATATTACACTTTTTTTTCATATATTTTATTACCATTTTGATTTCACTCCCTTTTATCAGTTCTATTATTGTTTCTTCGAATTTTCTAACATTGTATTTCATATTGTCATAGAATACTCTCGCTGATCTGCTTTAGTACATTAAAATTATTATAAAAGACATTATAAACTAAACGTTTTATTATCATTTTTCTCCCTATTTCTTTGTATACATCTAAAATTTTCTTTTTCATCTAATCGCCCACCATATCTGTTAAAATATGTAACCAGCTTATATAAATTTATTTTTACTTATTTCTGATTACTATCTCATCTATGTTTATCTCTAATGCATCCGCAATAGCTATTACAGTAGATATTGTTGGCTCTTTTATTTCTCCATTTAATATTTTTTTTAGATTTGTACGATCATAATTTATCATTTTTGATAATTTATATACTGTTATATTTCTTTCTTTCATAAGTTCAATTATTTTCATCGTATTCATAAATTTATCCTGGGGATTAATAATAATTTTCCCATTTTCTTTAGCCCACTTTTCAAACTCTGCTCTATCGATCATCATCTTTTCACCATGTCCTTCAATTGCTAAAACAAGAACAGACAACACCCAAGTGTAATAAAAGTAAGCAGTAAAACAGCTTTGCAAAATATTATAAATAGTATTGTAGGAAGAAAATATTCATGACCATATTCAAAAATTGACATAACTTTCCACAAATCTCTTATAGAAAGTACTATTCTTACAATTTTATTTTTACTTCTGTCAGAGTGATTGATAGAGTCTCTATAATTTATGTAACTACATCTTATATCATCTACTGCATCTTTTACCCATCTGTATACAGGATATAAACATACTGCTATATAAATAATTTTTAATATTTCTTTCATATCATTGCTTCTTCCTTATAAATTTATTTTTAATTATTTCTGATTACTATTTCATCTATACTTACCTCTAATGCATCTGCTATTGCTTTTACATAACTGATACGTGGATCCTTTGTTTTTCCTGACATGATTTTACCTAAATTAGATTCGTTTAAATTGGTCATTTTACTTAATCTGTACAATGTAATATTTTTTTCTTCCATAATTTTAATTATTTTATCAGTATTCATTATCTACCTTTTGTTCCTCTTTTCATAAAAATATCTAACATAGTAACCTACACATAATTTCTTCTATTTTTCCTTCACCTTTTATATAATCATTTGAGTTTTTACAAGGAAAAAACAAACTGGAAACTAAGTGCAAAAAATCTGAAACAAATCCAACAATCCTTTATATAATAAACATTCAATTATTAAAAAGATAAAACCTATAATAAGAACTACTAAGTACATTCTATTATCATTGTTTTCTTGTAAATCTTTTTCTACTATACTAATTATTGAATATATCATAAATAAAACTGTTAGTATTATTAAAGGTACCATCAAAATAATTGAAAAGCCTGTAATATAATCCCAAAGATTTACACTTGTAGTTTCTATCATTATTATATGCCCCTCCTTATTCATTCTTTTTACTACACTAACTTCGTCAGTTAACATCATTCTTCTATTTCTTCTCTAAATAAGAATTTTTTATTTTGTTAATTATTTCATTTAATTCTATTTCAAATTCATTATCAGATTTATTTAAAAAATAAACTAAATCAATCCACCAGACAGATTTTCCTAATGGTTTCCAAACGTCTTTAGATCCATTTGTATCTAGCAGGTTAAAGTCTTTTAGGTATTTAAGATAATTCTTAATTATAGTAATCGCCTTTTTGTGGCAGTTTTCCACGCCTTCAAGCTCTATTATTAGAATTTTTACTTTACAGTAAATAAACGATAAATTATTCAAAATACTTTTTGCCTGCTGTTTAGCCAATTCGCTCTCATATTTACCTATATATTTATTAATTTCTTCCGATAACTTTTCTTCCTTCACCATTTAATTTTCTTCCTAATTTCTACTCTAAATTTTTCATGAGAAAAAGCAGTAATATTGCAGTTCCCATTACATATAACTCTTTTGAAAAATCTATAAATAAATAGATAAGATTATTCATTGATATGAATAAAATCGCTTGATTTCTTAATTTCTTTCTATCCACTATATCCCCCTTCTTTCTATAAAAAAGATAATAAAATAAAAGTTTATTATCTTTTTTATAGTAGGTAGGTCATTTGACCTACCTTATGCAATTAAATTGTCATAAATAGTAGTGTAACTTAAACTACTATATTATTATTTTTGTAATAACGTTATCGAAGTTTAGGTTATTCACTTCTCCCTGGAATTTCACCTGCCCATGCTACTGAGCGCCTACTTTGGCGGGTTTCAATCTCTCTGCAAAAGTCATGGCCAAATAGTTACCATCTATTTTTATACAATGTATTAATCGCAAGCGTACATTTGTAAAAGGCTCTTTTTACAGAATCTGTTAAATAACAGCAACTATTTACAATTTGATTATTTAAATTTTAAATAGTCACAAGGAAAATTAATGATATTTGCAATATCAAAGTTTTCCTTCTTTCCTTTGAAAGATAGATATTACTATTTATTTGTCAAAGAACTAAAAAAGTTCGTTTAAGTATACTTAAACGAACTCGATGAAAAGTAATAAAATATATAAAAAAAAAGAAATTAATTGCTTAATTTCTTGGTTAAAAAACATATATTTATATTTAATTTCACTGTTTAAAAAAGTATGCTTTTCAAACTTATATACCATAATAAATCAATAAATTGGATCAATTAATTGAATATAGATATATATTTTTTAATTACCTTTTAAATCATTATGGTAAATGTGTTAAATCAATACAACACATATATAATTTTAATTACTTTTTTCTAATTTTCAATACGTTTTTTCTATTTTATTTCAAATATATTCATCTGCTGGTACATTTCTTTTTTTTCCGTACTTATTACTCCAAATTTTTCATTTATTTCTTTATAATAACTTGATAAATCAAGATCAGCATCACAAATATTATTAAGTTTTATAATTTTAATTAAATACTTCTCTTCCAAATATTTTTTTTCATCTAAAAGCCTTTTATACAACATATCACTGTTTACAAACCATATTTGTACATAATTTGAAGTGTTAAAAATTATATTTCTTGACAGCTTATTTTTTTGCTTAACTGACAATTCTACCTCTATTTTTATTTTATACTTTTCGCATAATAAATCACAAATATGCTGATTTCTTATTTGCATATATTCCATTTTTCTTTGCATATCTCTTTCAGTCTTAAAATCATCTATTGAAAGATTATCATTGAATCTCAAAATATGATTTAATACTTCAGCAACTTTTATCTCATGATCAAGTGTTCTTTTGTTTATTGTTGGTGCTTTTTTTACTTTTTTGTATATTTTTCCCGATTTTGAAATTGTTATTCTTGGCGGATACAAATAGGCCATTCCTTTTTTTGTGACAGTGTAATATCTTTTTGTAGTCTTACTTTCCTGATAATATTTAACATATCCCTCTGTAACAAGTTTCCGCATCCTATTCTTACATGTACCTTCATTAATGCCTACCAATGAACTAATCAAATTTATATCTAAAACTCTCAGTTTATCCAATGCTTTTAAAACCTCTAAATCCCGCTGCAATAAACGCATTTTCAAATATCCCTAAATATATATGATTCTATATTTTTAACGTCTATATAAGGCATTTTAATCCTATATGGTTTAAATCCATCTGACATTGTATCAATCCAATACCCTATACCTAACGGAAGTTCCTTTAGATCATTAGGATGAACTTTAAACTCATCCACAATTTTAGAAGTTCCATCTCCCGTTTTACCAAAAGAGTCAAGCTTACTTGTTATTTCTGCTTTCTTCTTAGTTCCAATTGCATTGGCCAATGTCTCTGCTGATTTATCGTCAGCCTGTTTAAGCAGATAAAATCCATGCATATTTCCAATTACAGAGCGTCTTATATTTTCATTTACAACATCCATATCTGCAACTGTTTGAGTTGATAAAATATTAGTTCCACCTAAAGAACGAGATTTATTGACAACATCAACAATCATATCACAAAAATAAACACTTAACTCATCAAATACGCATAAAAACTTTTCATGCTTGCCTTTTATTTTAGTAATATCTCCAAGTACATTTTTTATATCGTTTAATACCAGCTTTCCTACTCCACGTGCAAAATCAGTATACTCAAGTTTATTTAATAAAACTAAAACAACAGCATTTTCTCTATATGCCTGTTTTAAATTAAAATCCCTCCTGTTACTGTCAAATATTCTTCTTCCTTCGCCATGAGCCAACGTAGAAAACCTAGATAGAGATCCTTCGGCTGCTTCGAAACACCGTTTATGAACATTTATATAATAACTGTAATCACTGACATCTATAGAAAGTTTATACATTTCCAATGTATTCATAAAATCATTAGCTGTTTCTATTAATGAGTTAAAAGATATATTAATATTTGCTTTGATCATAAAATCTGCCACTGCTTGAAAATATTCACTTGCCAGAGCTTTATAATGTTCTTCAGACCACTCCGACATATTTATAAGCATATCTTTTATTTGTGTTGCATTACAATTTTTAAACGGATTATAGCTGTGTGTTTCTTCTGGAATTGTCTGATTAATTATATATAGTTTTCTATTCTTTTTGATACATAATTTGGTTACAATATCATATAAAGAATATTCACCATTATCTCCTTTACCATCCATAATTATACAAAACTCATTATCCTCAATGTGTCTGGCAGTAAAATTAGATATAGCTACTGTTTTACCAGAACCATTTTTTCCGCTAATAAATATATTTTTATCATAATTCAACGGTACATTGTCAAAATTATCTAATTTCTCTTTTTTTATTCTATGCAGCTTGATTATCTCGCTATTTCTATTTATTCTTGTTGTCTCTTTATACAAAAGTAAAGTGGCCAAGATAAAACTCCAGACAGCATAATAAAATAAGGATGTATTTAAAAGACTAATATCATATATAATTTTTTTTGAAGCTAATTCATTAATTTCATATACAAACGTTTCAAATTTTTGTCCTGTCAAATAAGATAGAATTAAAAATACAGTACATAATAAATAAGTAAACCAATATACTTTTGCCACTGACTTAACATAAGGATCTATCTTAGAATTAAGCAGATTATAAAGTAAACATGATACAAATACTGTAACTAATATAGGCATAATAGACTTAATTATCAAAAGAATTAGTACATTTGATAAATAATCATAAGAAATATAAACCACTCCTTCCACTTGCATTATTTTTTTAATGATTTAAAATAGGTATTGTCAGATATACCATGCGCAAGCGTGGTTATTTTTTTATTTTATTTCTTCCAGAAAAGCACAAATAGCAGCATATATAAATCCATTTTCGTTATATAATCTAAATTCATTTTTTGTCATTTCTAATTTATCATTGGTATTCTTTTTTAGAATTATCTTTTGTTTTTTATCTGCTCCATCTACATTTTTTCTTTTTGTTGGAATACTTAAAACATAATTTTTAAAACCTTCATCCGCCCTCATTTTTTCGCAGCCATAATCAATTGCACAATTTAAAGCTTCTGTTAGATTTAAATTATTATGATTCGCAAAATCTTTCAATTGTTTTTTTTGTTCCTCACTTATTCTACAACATTTAATATAGCGTGGTGATCCATCCCTTTTTCTGTCTTTAAATTTTTCAAAATCAATATACATTCACTTCACACCCTTTTAAATTATTTCTATTTCATCAACTGCAATAGACAAATGATTCTCTTTATCAAGATCTAATCTTCCCCAAAGAGTCACTTTTGTTCCTTCTCTACATTTTTCATATATATAAGTAGCTTTTTTTCCACGTATATCACACGGAATTATATCGTATGTTATTGCATCTTTTTTACCAAACCCAACTAATTTTTTTGTTTCTAATTCAAAACGAGTCACTACTTTACCAGCATTACCAACTTCATTTTCTAAGTTATAAATTTTTCCCATCAAATAAACTTTATTCATTAAAATACCTCCTTTGCAAAGTAGGTCATTTGACCTACTTTTTGCTATTTTCTAGAACTGCTGTATTGAGAATATCCATTATTTCTTTCATTTTGGTTTTACAATCTTCTAATAAATCGAATACTTTTTTGTCTATTACTTCTCCCTCAGTATCCTCAATTTGCAAAATTTCATAATTTTCATTTACTTTTTCTATAGCTTTTTGCATAGATTTATACGGCTTATAAATATCTTTTATAAAATCATTTATCTCATAATCAATATTTGTTTCAGTTTTTTTGCGCTTAGTTTCCAGTTTGTTTTTTCCTTGTAAAAACTCATAAGCATTATTAACTGATATATCTCCATTATCTAATTTATCTTTTAACTCTTGATTTCCCTCTTTAATAACTTTAATATATTTTTTTGCCATAGCTTCAGACATACCAAATCTAGTATGAAGTAACGCACGTGTTGTACCAACTATTCTTTTTCCGTTTACTTCAGTTTTGTTCTTCTTAGCTTCTTCCACTATTTCTAAATAATCTTCTATCTCAGCAATATTAAAGCCACTACGTTGATGAACATTTGTTTCATGCATTCTAAATCTAGTTATTAACTCAGATTCATCTTTAGATACAACAACACAATTTGGCATTTCTAACTCTTTTTTTAATTTCTCGCTAATTTCAATACTGTTATTAAAAATATAATTAATCGCACTTAATCTCTTGTGGCCCGTAACTATTACATAAACTGATGGATCCTCGGTTTCCTTTACAACGAGATTTTGTTCCAAACCAATAGTAGAAATAGAAATAGCTAATTCTTCTACTTCTTTTGGATCTATCTCATACTTTTTATATCTGCCTATTTGAATTTGATTATATGGTATACGTGCCAGTTTATCACCTTCAAATAACATACCATTTACTACATTTTCCTTATTTTGATTACTAAGTGTTTTCATTAGATCAAATTTAGCTGCCATTATCTTAATACCTCTCTCTCTATCTCATCTAAAACACTCTGCCATTCCTGTCCAACAGTTGTATTACCTTTATTAAAATCTGTGACACAAATGTCCTTATTTTTAAACGGCTTAGCTTGATAATGTATATTAGTCTTAAATAACTGATCTGCATTTAACTGAGCATTAATTTCTTCTTCAAAAGCTCTATCATCCTTATTACGAGATTTTTGATTAATAAGCACTTTATATTTAATTTCCTTACCAAATCCCTCGATAACTTGATATATCTGTGATAAAGTAGTTGCTACACCATCAGCAGCCCATTCATCACAAGTAGTAGGTATTATTACAAAATCACTTGCTATGAACCCGTTGGTTGTTAATAGTGATGGAAAAGGATTAAAGTCTAATAAAATAATATCATATTCATCCTCAATACATTGAGTTATCTTATTAATTATTCTCCCTTGATCACACATTGTGTTGCTCCTGACTAACTGTTCTGAATTTACTAGGGCAAGTGACGAACCAATAATATCTAAATTATCTGTAACATTATAAATAGCCTTATGTACTTTTTCACAGTCAACTTTTGCAGAGAACAAATCAGTCATAGACAAATACTCATCTTTAAAAACTTCATCTTTTAAAATAGTTTTTGATAAATTAGCTTGCGGATCTGCATCTATAATACAAATTCTATAACCTTTTTTAGAAAAATACTGAGCAATAGTTAAAAGTGAGGTTGATTTTCCAACACCGCCTTTTGTTGAATACGCCATAATTTTTTTTGATTTTTTTAATTTCATTTTTTTCTCCTTTTGTACTCCCTTGAGTACCCTTTCTATTTTATATATTTATTATAGCACATTACAGGTGTATTGTCTACCTTTTAATTATTTTTTTATTATTTTTGTTAGTTATATTGGGGACTACATTCTAAAAGTTACTCTTTTTACTTCGTAAAAAAACAAAAAATAAACTACCCCTAGTTCCCCTACGTTTATTTTTTTTAGAAACTTTTAGAATTTTTTTACTTAATAAAAGAGATGATTATTTCATCCCTTCTACACTCTGCTTAACTATTTTTTTATACTTGTAATATGAAGTTTTTTTCATATCAAGGATCGTTAAAGTTTCGTTAACTGTATATATTTTATTTTCCTGTTTTTTTACAACTTCTTTAAAATTATCAGGTAAATCTAATTCTGGTCTCCCAAATCTTATCCCATTTGCTCTTGCAATCTCGATTCCTTCAGCTTGTCTTTTTCGAATATTTTCACGCTCCTGATGTGCAGTGAAGCCCAATATCTGTAATACTAGATCTGATATAAAAGTTCCTAATATATCCTTTGCAACAGTCGTATCAAGCAAAGTCATACTTAAAATCTTAATATCGGCTTTCTTTTTCTTTGTTATATATGTCCAGTTTTCCATTATCTCAGCATAATTGCGACCCAATCTATCCAATTCATGAATTACGATTAAATCTCCCTCTTTAATTTTTCTTATTAATCGTTTGTAATTTTTTCTGTTAAATGTTGCTCCAGAAATTACATCTATATATATATTCTCCCTTCTGATTCCATATTCTGTTAAATTTTTTAATTGCCTTTCATAATTTTGATCTTTAGATGATATTCTAATATAACCATAGTTCATCTTTATTACCTCCTTTTAGAAAGCCATTATAAACAAAAGTAGGTCAAATGACCTACTTAAATATTAATCTACTGACCAAACCTAAAACCACATATGTAATAACACTACCGCCACATATACTCTCATGTGGGGTTTCAAGTTTTTTAAATAAAAAGAGGCAAATCTAAATTTTGCCCGCTTTCTTTTTTTGATTTATTGAATTGTTTTCTATTATTTTATCTCTATTCTCACTGTAGTAATTTTTAAAATATTTCTTTTTCTTATCTTTAGTAGCTACTTCTCTGCACTCTGCCGAACAGTATACAAGATGGCTTTTATTTACTTCGAACTTTTTACCGCATACAGGACATTGCTTATGCTCTCTTTTTAATTTATTTTGTCTAATCAACTCATTTTTTTCTAAACGTTCTTTATTTCTTATTTCGTAACACATATCCGAACAGGTTATTATTCCATTTTTAGAATTAAATTTCTTTCCACAAACAATACATTTTTTTATCATATAGGTATTTCTCCCTTTTTCGCTGTACCCATTACATTTTATTATAAATATTTTGTATAACATCGTCGACTGGTTACAGTAAATTAATATTAGTTTCTCTTTTTATTCAACATCATCATAGAGTTCACTAACATGATAAACAACCATAGCATCATTAAATGCTTTATCTATTTTATCGCTGTTTTTTTCCAGCCAGTCTTGTCGTTTTTCTTCATTCCAATTAATCCACGATTTTGGTACTTCATACAGTATTGAAAGTTCCCCATTATCATAACAATTATCACTATCATTTATGAACTCGTAATTAGCATATACTGTAATTTTTGGCATACTTCATGACCTTCTAACTTTTTTCATATTTTCAATTAATTTATTTAATGATTTTATCATTTATATTTTTCCAATCCATGATATTGACTTCAATCCATAAATTAATATATTCAGAAATTTCTTTTGCAGTAATTTCATCCATTCCTGCATCGATTAATTTCATTCGATTATAATAACTACTGTCACTGTTAGCAGATGCTTCACAACAAATATTCCAGTCTGGTATTGCTATAAAACCACCGTTTATATGATGACCAAAAATTATTAAATAGCTGTTCTCATTTATTTCTACATTATGTTCAAAATAAATCTTAGTATTTTTCGTAAAATTATGTTCTAATTTTGTTATCATTTTTTATTTCACTCCTTAATATTAGCCATCTGTACCGGAAAGAAACGGTTTTCTTCAAATACTCTGGCACTACATTTTTACATTTAAAATCTAGAAAATTTTATCCTATCATTTTAATAATTAATGAATGTTGTAAGGAACACCAAACGTAATTAATAATTTATTGTTATGGCTTAATTTTAAAGAATGTATTTCATCACTTTTATCAGCAAATTCAGAATCATCTAAAATAGCTTCTATAATTTCTTTTATTTTTTCTGCCACTCTCATATAAAAATAATTATTTTTATATTTTATAAATTCTTCATCTTTTTTTAATGATTTATATAATTCTTCATACAAATCTTCAGATAATTCTTCATCATAATTATCATCATCTTCTTCATTAAAAAAAGGATACTTTTTACTCAAATAGTCTAATATATAATAATTAATATCATCATTTAGACAGTATACAATACTTTCAGTATTTATTAGCACTTGTTCGCTTTCTGCAATATGAGCAAGAATACTTCTACATTCTGCTATTCTAATAGACATACCCCAACATTCCCCAAATCCATCAAAATCATAATTAACTAAAATTGAGAGATCAATATCACATTTATTTTTAAATTCAATGATGCAATCGATAAGATTTTTAAATTCTTGTGGTGTTTTCTTTATTGTATCCTCTAAATAGTTAAATATATCTTGCCTTAACTCTTTAACCGCTATCTCCATTTTTAGATTTCCTTTCTATCTAATTTCTTAATTATTTCTTTATAAGAAATACCATTTTTAATTAGATCTAAAATAGTATTTCTAAAATTGTCTGGATCATATTCATTTAAATGCATAAGTATGTAATCATCTGCAAAGTCAGTAGCAATTATTGGTTTTTGCAACGCCATTCTATTATTTATATAATATTCCGCCTTTGTTTCTTTTAAAAGAATATGCGATAAAACATAAAATTCAAGAGCATGGTATCTCATCCGTGGATAAGAGTATATATGCATGTTGATGTTTTTTCTAGCCTTTTCAACAAAATTATTCCTTATATCATTAGCCCACTTTACCTGCTTTTCACTCCCAATTAATTCAGGTAAATAATTTATTGTTTCCAAAAAATTATTTTGGGAAGACTTAAGTATTTCTTCCTTTTCAATCCTTAATGCACTTTTATCCTTTTTCATTTCATTTCTTCTCCTACTATTCAGCATATATCTATTTATATAATGTGTTTATAGAATAATATTTTAAAACTTAAAGCATTATTTTCTTTCAAAATCTATGTCTAAATATTCAATATCCTCAATTTCCATAACATCTGCCCTTCCTAAAATAAATTCAATAAAAACACCTCCATAATTATATAAATGACATTTTGCAATTGTATCATTGTATTGATTTCTCAATGATGGCGTTTTTATATATTCTTCATAGCTTATTACTTTTATCATTTTATCTACTTACCTTTACTTTTTATTAATTTGTTTTCTCGGAGTACTTTGTTTAATTTCATATTTGCTGCCATCCTTTAGACCGAGTTCATAAGCATCTTCACTTTCATTTGTATAATTAGTTTTGACTGTTCTAATTTTCATTTGTGTTCTAACATAATCTACTACAGCTGGATGTAGATCTGTTAAAATAAGTTCATATTTTTTATCAATATTCATATCAATAAAAGAGTTTTTCAACTGCTGTTCTATACCTTTTGCAAATCCACGGCAGTAATCACGTTTATATACTCTAAAATCCATGTCTCCAATATAACATTCTTTAAGTTCTTTGATTGTTCTTTCCAAATAATCTAGTACAGGAATTACTACACTTTCACATAATGCAACTTCTTTCTCATATCCAACGTATTTAAATTGACATTTACTGTTTATTTTACCTAGATAATAAGCATTAACTCGATTGTATTTACAAATATTTCTGAATGTCCAATATAGATAACCTGTATAATACTGATTCATTGTTTTTTGAATAATGTCACCATTATTATCTTCATTTAATTCAAGTTCTGTAATTTTATGTTTAATCATAAGCTTATTTGCTCTATAAGTAGCCAGTTGAATTTCCTGATCACTAGCCCCAGGATCCTCAGCGATTGCCATCAGCTTTTTAATCTTATCAATTATTTTATCCATTTTTTTAACCTTTGTACTCCCTTGAGTACCCCTTTCTTTATTTCTATACTTATTATATCACACAAAAGGTGTATTGTCTACCTTTTAATGTAAATTTATAAGACTTATTTAGAAACAAAAAAAGATATTCGTTGATCCTGCAAGATTACAAACGAATATCAAACCCTTAGGCACTTGTATTATAATACATAAAAGGTAAATTAGCAAATTATCATTAAATTTAATATCAAACACTTATAAATACGTATTTTTTTTAATAGTTGATTATTCAGTCCTTATAAGTATAATTTTTTTATTAAATACTGTTTAATGCGTATTATCTAAAAGTGCAATAAAGACCACTTTTATACACTGTTTAAAATTAAGAATTTATAATATTTCTATTGGAATCAATCGTTACTGTAAAATATAATAATATTCGAGGTGAATAATATGAAAGCACAACAAGCAATAAAAAAAATTTTAAATCATGAACATATGACTCAAAAAGATCTTAGTCAAAAGTTGAACTATACAAATCCAACAAGTTTAAATACAATACTAAGAACAAATAATCCTAATACTGAGAGTTTAATTAAAATAATGGATGCTTTAGACTATGAAATAATCTTAAAACCAAAATATGGACTCAATAAAGCTGCTAGATCAGTAGTTCTTAATAATGATGGTGAGTAATATGATCTATGGTTATGCTCGTATATCTACAAAAGAACAAAAATTAGACAGACAAATCGATAGTTTAACAAAATACGTTGATATAAAAAATATTTACAGTGATAAACTAAGTGGCAAAAATACCAACAGAAAAAATTATCAAAAGCTAAAAGAATTGGTAGTAGCTGGTGATATAGTATATATTCATGCACTGGATAGACTTTCTAGAAATAAGAGAGATACAATAAGAGAATTCAATTATTTCAAAGAAAAAGGTGTCATTTTAAGAATTTTAAATATGCCTACTACACTAATTGAACTAGACGGGCAACAATGGGTTATTGAAATGATTAATAATATAATACTGGAGGTTCTGAGTTCTGTAGCTGAACAAGAAAGAATCACAACATTAGAGAGACAAAGAGAAGGGATTGAAGCAGCACGAATGCGTGGTGTGAGATTTGGACGCCCTCGCAAAGAAATTCCCGAAAATTTTGAAATTTTGAAGCATCAATGGCAACAAAATTTAATTGCTTCACGGCAGGCTGCTAAAGAATTAGGCGTTTCACAGGATACTTTTTTAAGATGGGCTCATGGAAAATAACATTAGTACATTTATTTGTCCTTAAAAGGTAGACAATATCGTTCAAATGTATTAAAATAATATATATGTTTTTATAGTGTGAAATTTGTTATTTTATAATATTTTATTACGAATTTTGACCGCATAATAGATGCTTGATAATCTCTGATTTATCGTTCTCTATATGCAATAAAAGCATATGAATTTCGGTATATGCGTTTAGGGAGAGAAACGCATATATTTTATTTTAGAAAAGGAGAAAAGCGATGGGTCTACTTGAAAAAATAGCCGATATTATGCAGTGTACCTATATTTCTGATTTAAGAGGAAGATTATCGCTTGACCATGAACAGTTACAGTTTTTAAATGAATTAAGAGCTGAAACATACGCTTTGTCTGAATGGCAAGAAGCAGTAAGGTATATTACTGGTAATTTAGATTCTTTTAATTCGGCAGCAGAAGGAAAAAACATCTTATTGGATTACTATATTAAAAAAGAAGCTACAGAAATATCAATAAAATGATTTTTTTCTTGATATTATAATAAGATAATCTATAATAGTATACGAGCCAGGGGTGCAAAATTGCTGAGAAGGGCATAAGCCTGATCCCTTATCATCTGAACTGGGTAATGCCAGCGTAGAGAGAGCAAATTTAAAATTGTTTGCTTTTTTGCGTTCGCAAAGAAGCATTTTTTAATTTTGTTAGGCTCTTTCATAAGGAAGGGGAAAAACAAATATGAAAAACAAAACATTTAAGATTACAACCAAAACAATTGCTTATATGGCGATGTTTATGGCTTTACAAGTAGTTTTAGAATTAGCTTTTAAAGTCGTTCCGGGACAGCCTCAGGGAGGAAGTATTACGCTGTCATTAGTACCGATCCTATTAGCCTCATATTTATTAGGTGGATATTACGGTATTGTTGTTGGAGCCTGCTGCTGTGGACTGCATTTTGTTTTAGGGTTGGCTACATATTGGGGGCCATGGTCATTATTTTTAGATTATTTAATTCCACTAGCTGTAATTGGTATAGCATCATTTTTTAAAAACTTTGAGATTAAAGGTCATGTAGTTTATCCTGGAATTATTGTTGTAATGATTCTTAAGTTTATCTCACATTATTTATCTGGAGCATGGCTGTTTGGAGCATATGCTCCTGAGGGAATGAATCCATGGTGGTATTCATTTGGTTATAATTTAGCCTATTGCCTACCAACTTTAATTATTTGCTACATCGGATTTGCCTTAATATATCCACGATTAAATACTTCGATTAAACTGTAAAAGAAAAGTAGCTTGCTACTTTTCTTTTCTTCTGTCTTTAAAAAGGATAGTAATTTGTGTATAATAGTACTGTTATAAAGAGAGGTAGTAAAAGATGTCAGATTCTCTGGTAGGAAAAAAAGTATTAATTCACTGTTATAAGCACGATGGAAGTATTCATCGATGCTGGGCCAAAGGATTCATCTTAGATGAAAATGATGATCATTTTATTGCAATCAATAATCGCACCTTAGTAACTGAATCTGATGGTCGAATGTGGCATACAAGAGAGCCTGCCATCTGTTATTTTCCTAAAAATAAGTGGTACAATGTGATTTGTATGATTCGTAAAACAGGAGTTTATTATTATTGTAATATTGCTTCACCAACTTTATATGATGGTGAGGCATTGAAATATATTGATTATGATTTAGATTTAAAAGTATTCCCAGATAATAACTATCGGGTTTTAGATGAAGAAGAGTATAAGCAACATGCTAAACAGATGAATTATTCAAAAGAATTGGATAGAATATTAAAAAAACAATTAGAACTGCTAATTGATTTAGCAACGAAACGTGAAGGACCGTTTAGTGAAGATTTTACGAAACATTGGTATCATGTATATGAAGATTTGACACAAGGATAGGAGAATACAATGGAAAAAGTAATTAAAGTAAATAACCTTGAAGAAACGATTGCTTTGGGTAATCGTTTAGGCTTGTTATTACAACCAAATATGCTATTGACTTTAAGTGGCGACTTAGGAGCCGGGAAGACAACCTTTACCAAAGGAATTGGTCAAGGATTAGGGATTACCAAGGTTATTAATAGTCCTACTTTTACCATTTTAAAACAATATCAAGGTCGCTTGAATTTATCACATTTTGATGCTTATCGTTTAGAAGGACAGGATGATGATTTAGGATTTGAAGAAATTTTTGATAGTGATGATGTTTGTGTTGTTGAATGGGCTAATTTTATTGAAGATATTTTACCGGTAGACCGTTTAACAATTGAAATAAAAAAAATTGATGAAAATATTCGCGAATTTGTCTTTAAAACAAATAGTGAAAAATACGCTCAAGTTGTGGAGGCTTTAACATGAAGACAATTGTAATGGATACATCAAATGCTTATTTAGTTATTGGCTTATACGAAGATGATCAATGTATTGATAAGTATCAAGCAGATGGAAATCGGCGTCAATCTGAGTACGCTTTAACACATCTTGATGAAATGTTGAAAAAACATCATTGGGAAGTTTTAAATGTGGATGAAATGATAATTACGATTGGTCCTGGTTCTTATACTGGTCAACGGGTCGCTTTGACGATTGCCAAAACTTTGGCAGCAATTTCAAAAATAAAAATCAAGGCAGTTTCTTCGTTACATGGTTATGCTGGAGCTTCTAAGGCAATCAGTGTAATTGATGCTCGAAGCAAAAAGATTTTTGTTGGGGTATATGAGCATAATCAGGCCATAATTGATGATCAAATCATGTTGATTGATGATTTTGCTAATTTTAAAGAACAATATCCTGATTTTCAAGTGATTGGTGATAGTGATTTAGTCGGAATTAACAAAGTTAAACTCGATTTAAGTGATTGTATTTATCAAGCTGGTAAAAGTGTTGATTATTGTCAAAATATTGATAATCTTGTTCCTCATTATTTAAAAGATGTTGAGGCGAAAAAAATATGTTAATCAGACGGATGGATTTAGGTGATATTGAAGAAGTTGTAAAGTTAGAGCATGATTTATTTAGTTCGCCATGGAATGAAGAAGCTTTTAAATATGAATTAGAAAAAAATGCTTTTTCATCAATTTTGATTTTGGAAGATAATAATATAATTGTTGGTTATATAGGAATGTGGACACTAGGAGACCAAACTCAAATAACAACTATCGGTGTTAGAAAAGAGTTCCAAGGAAAAGGCTATGCTAAAATATTAATGACTAAATGTGATGAAATTACAAAGCATTTAGGCTATTCGAATATTAATTTAGAAGTCCGAGTTTCTAATACTAAAGCAATTAGTTTATATCAAAAATGTGGCTTTAAAATTGCCGCAACAAGAAAAAATTACTATCAGGATAATCATGAAGATGCGTATTTGATGGTAAAAGAAATGGAGGAATAACGGTGTCACTTATTTTAGCAATTGAATCAAGTTGTGATGAGATGGCTATGGCAATCTTAAAAGATGAACGAGAATTTCTTAGTAGTGTCGTGGCCTCACAGATTGATGTTCATGCGATGTATGGTGGAGTAGTGCCAGAAATTGCAAGTAGGAAACATGTTGAATGTGTTTCGCTAGTATTAAAAGAAACTTTGAATAAGGCTAACGTTACGATTGATGAAATTGATGCTATTGCGGTAACTAAAGGACCGGGGTTAGTTGGGTCTTTGCATATCGGTTTACAGGCCGCTAAAACGATTGCAATGGCTTATCATAAGCCATTGATTGGAGTACATCATATTGCTGGACATATTTATGCCAATAACTATGTTCAAAATATTATCTATCCAAGTCTTTGTTTAGTTGTTAGTGGTGGTCATAGTGAACTTGTCTTATTAAAAGCTCCTTTTAAATTTGAAGTAATTGGGCAAACCCTTGATGATGCTGTTGGAGAAGCATATGATAAAGTGGGACGAGTTTTAAATTTACCATATCCCGGGGGACCTATAATCGATAAAATGGCTGCTAAAGGTAATCATACTTATAATTTACCAGTGCCTTTGGATGATGAAAGCTATAATTTTAGTTTTAGTGGATTAAAATCTGCTGTAATTAATTTAAATCATAAAGCGATGCAGCGAAATGAAGAAATCAATCAAGAAGATTTAGCTGCCTCTTTTCAAGATGTGGTTTTATCGGTTTTAGTCAATAAAACAATACGTGCTACTAAAGAATATGGTATTAAACAAGTATTAATGGCAGGAGGCGTGAGTGCTAATCGTGGATTGCGAAATGCGATGGGTGAAGCGGTTGGCCAATTAGATGGAGTAGAATTATTATTACCGCCAATGAGTTGTTGTACTGATAACGCAATGATGATTGCTTTAGCAGCAAAACAGATGTACGATTTGAAATTATTTAGTGATTTGTCATTAGGGATTAAGCCAAATTTAGATTTAGAAAATGAATCGGTTAGCGGGGGAAATCAAAATGGATAAAAAAATATCAAACGCTACAATGTCTCGTTATCCTGTTTATCTTAAAGCTTTAAGAAAAATGCAGCATGAAGGTAAAGAAAATTGTTTATCAAGCGAATTATCTAGTTTAACAGGTATTCAAGATACGACGATTCGTAGAGATTTTACTTATTTATCAAAGACAGATAATTTTGGCCAACGTGGTAAAGGTTATGATGTAAAACATTTAATTGACGGATTAAGTGAGGTATTAGGATTAGGACTAGACGAATCAATTATTTTGATTGGTATCGGAAATCTTGGTAGTGCAATTTTAAAATATAACCGTTGGCAATATACGGTGGGAAAAATTGTCTGCGGCTATGATCAAGATAAAAATAAAGAGGGAGAGCGTTTTGGTGTTAAACTCTATAATATTGATGATTTAGAAAAAACTTTTCCTAAAGACTGTAAAATTGCAATCTTGGCTATTTCTGAAAACGTTCAACCAACAGTTGATCGTTTAATGGATTTAGGAATTAAAGGTATCGTTGATTTTACACATACACATTTTACAGTTCGTGAAGGAGTCGAGGTACAACAGGTAGATGTTGTTGTAGCAATTCAAGAATTAGTTATTAAGATGGATTCAAATCGTCAATAATACTTGAATAATGGATAAAATAAAGTATATAATAGGAAAAACTAGGAGGATTAATATGTTTGAATTTATAACGGTTAGAGAACTATATGAAATGTTTTTAAGTAACCAAATGATGGATTTAGAAGGTTACGAATATGTTGAACTTGAGGGATGGGTTCGAACTAATCGTAACAATGGGAAATTGGGATTTATTGCTCTAAATGATGGTACATACTTCAAAAATTTACAAGTTGTATATACAGAAGCAGAAATTTCTAACTATGAAGAAATCGATAAATTATCTACTGGTAGTTCAATTCGAGTAGTTGGAAAATTAAAGTTGACACCTGAAGGAAAACAACCATTTGAAGTTGAAGCAACTGAGATTGAAATCGAAGGTAAATGTGATGAAGATTTTCCATTACAAAAGAAACGTCATTCATTCGAATACATGCGTGAAATACCGCATTTAAGACCTCGTGCGAACACTTTCTATGCAATTTTTAGATTGCGCAGTGTTTTATCAATGGCTATTCATGAATTTTTCCAATCACAAGGGTTTGTTTATGTTCATACACCAATTATCACTGGAAACGATGGTGAAGGGGCCGGAGAAATGTTTAGAGCAACAACTATTGATGGAACTAATTTTGAAGATGATTTCTTTGAAAAAGAGGCTTTCTTAACAGTTACTGGTCAATTACATGTTGAAGCTTTTGCAATGGCTTTTAGAGATGTTTATACATTTGGTCCTGCATTTAGAGCAGAAAACTCTAATACTTCTCGCCATGCTAGTGAATTTTGGATGATTGAACCTGAAATTGCTTTTGCTGATTTAGAGGATGATATGGATTTAATTGAAGATATGGTTAAATATTGTATCGATTACGTTTTAGATAATGCTCCTGCGGAAATGGAATTCTTTGCTTCAATGATTGATAAAGATTGCATCAATCGAATTACTAAAGTTAAAAACAGTGATTTCAAACGGATGACATACACTGAAGCAATTGAAATTTTAGAAAAAGCAGATGTTAAATTTAAAAATAAAGTTTCATGGGGAATGGATTTAAATAGTGAACATGAGCGCTATATTTGTGAACAGGTTGTTAAAGGACCAGTTTTCTTGACAGACTATCCAAAAGAAATCAAGGCTTTCTATATGCGTTTAAATGATGATAATAAAACAGTGGCTGCTTGTGATTTATTGGTTCCAGGAATTGGAGAATTAGTTGGAGGAAGTCAACGTGAAGAAAGATATGATGTTCTTGAAAGAATCATGGATGAAAAAGGAATGTCTAAAGATGGTTTACAATGGTATATGGACTTACGTCGCTATGGTGGCTGTAAACATGCGGGATTCGGTTTAGGATTTGATCGTTTCTTAATGTATTTAACTGGAATGCAAAATATTCGTGATGTTGAACCTTTCCCAAGAACACCAAGAAATTTAAAATTTTAACAAAAAGGCCTATATTTTATATAGGCTTTTGCTTTGAATGGGTTATAATAATAGATAAGGAGGCGATCAAATAATGAATGAGTATGATTTAATAAATGCTTATCTAAATTTAATTTTTGATGATAGCATAACTTATTTTAGTCGCATTCTTGACGAATATCGTGGTTTATGCCAGTTGAGAAAATGGATGCGTAAACGTGGTATTAATTTAAAAGCCATTGAAAATATTGGTTATGATATGTTTTTAGCTTTTAGTAAAGCTAAAAATGCTGAACAAATCATGGAAAAAATGGATCCGACTCATTTAGAAGAATTAAAAGAGTATATTAATACAGAACGTAATAAATATCAGATCGTAGTATTATCAAGTTTTGATTATAGTGAGCCAATTAATGCGTATTTAACCTCAAATCAGATTGTGGATGATTTAGACAGTGATAATATTAGGGTTTTAAATTGTCATAATCTATTAAAAAAAGAAGATTTATCATTTTATGGACCTTTTAAACATTTTGTTACGGCCTTATATCAAATTGATCGCTGGCCTGGATTTTTAATTTTTAAAGGTGATGAGTGTGCATTTGTTCCTATTTATACTACTCAGGACATTGAAGAAGTCATTTTTAAAATTGAACATGATACAATTTTTTCAATTCGATATTTAAGTCCTTATGATAGCTTTTTTGTGCAGCTAAGTGATTTACACCTTGGTAGCAAAAAGAAGAATATCGGTCGTTTGGCACTTGAAGATAGTCTTGATCAAACTGTTAAACAGCTACGTTCTTATTATCCTTTAAAGTTTTTGATTACGGGGGATTTAATGAATTCACCAAATCGAAAAAATATGTATGAGGCATCAGGGTTTATGAAAGGGTTAAAAAATCGTTATAATGCAGATGTTTCCTTTATTTTAGGAAATCATGATGTAATTGTTAATGGTTTTAATATTTTTAAGCGTCAGAAAAGTAAAGTAATCGCCTTTTTGTTAAATGAAAGCATTAAAGTATTTGAAGAAGAAAAGATTGTTTTAATTAAGATTGATTCAACTGTAGAAGGTAATTTAGCGCGTGGTAAAGTTGGAATGAAACAATTAAACAATATTGATGAAGAGCTTGCTGCTATTAAAAATTTAGGAGATTATACAATTGTTGCAATGCTGCATCATCATCTGTTTCCAATTACCCGTGATGATTTTTTAAAGCAAAAATGGCGTGAAAAGATTTTTGTTGGGAAAATTATGGATAGTTCTAAGGCATTAGTAGACAGCCGTGATTTAGTAGAATGGTTAAGAAAACACCAAATTCAGTATGTTTTGCATGGTCATAAACATTTACCATTTTTTAGCAGTCAAGAAGGGATGTATGTGATTGCTGCTGGTTCTTCATGTGGCAGTGGAGCAAAAGAATCAAAGAGTCGATATTTAAGTTATAATGTATTAAAATATGACCATCGTTATAAACGATTTAAATACTGTTTTATCATTTATGATGATATGACGATGCAAGACCGTCAAAGAATAGTTATAAATATTTTTTAGGAGAGAAAAATGAAGTTAGTAGATGGAATGAAAGATGAAAAATTAGGGAGTGCTTTATTGTATTGCTTTACTAAAGGTTATGGAGCTGTACCGATGGATCTTTATAATCTTGTTTTACCATTATTATTTGATGATATTTTTAGAGAAGAGGTAAAGATAAGCAAAGATTTTAGTAGTTGTATTAGGGCTTGTATTCAAAAAAATTCTGAATTTGTTAATCAAATTCTAAATAGTGTTGAAGAATTAGAAGAGGTAACGAGTCGCAGTTTAGGAATTTCTTTATTAAATAAAGATCTTGATTTTCAAATCAATGATGGTGTAATGAGCGGAAATTGTCGACCATCAAAAATTCTTGATTTAAATGAAGCTATTATTTTAGGAAAAATGATACAAGGAAAAGGTTTTGATGAAGTAGTTACAATGATGAAAAGTGATTTTAAGATTGTCTTTTTGGATAGTGAGACACTGGGTAGTGATATTGATGTCAGCAAATTAAATCGATATGGTGATGTAACAATATATCATCAAAGTCAAGTTAGTGAGGTTCCTGAGCGGATTAAAGATGCGAGTGTTGTAATTACTAATAAGCATATATTGAAAGAGGAACAGTTAAAAGATGCTCATAAATTAAAACTTATTTGTGTTACTGCGACAGGTGTTAATAATATTGATCTTGAATATTGTAAGGCTGCCGGTATAACCGTATGCAATGTTAAAGGCTATTCAACAAATGCAGTAGCACAACATACATTCGCTTTATTATTAGATTTATACAATAAAAATCATTATTACCATAATTATGTTGAGAGCGGTAATTATGCATCAAGCTCTATGTTTACCCATTTAGGATACACTTTCCACGAATTGACTGGTAAAACTTGGGGAATCGTTGGAATGGGCGATATTGGCCGTAAAGTTGCTGAAATTGCAACCGCATTTGGCTGTCAGGTTCAATATTATTCTACAAGTGGAAAAAATAACCAGCAAAATTATCAACAGGTTGATTTTGATACATTACTGGAATCAAGTGACATTATTAGTATTCATGCCCCTTTAAATAGTCAAACAGAAAATCTTTTTGACCAATCAGCTTTCGCAAAAATGAAGGATTCAGCATATTTAATTAATGTTGGAAGAGGAAAAATTGTAAATGAAGCAGATTTAGTTGAGGCATTAAAAGAACATCGCTTAGCAGGAGCTGGCTTAGATGTTTTTGAAAATGAACCATTCTGTTGCAACAGTCCCTTATTAGAAATCAAAGATGCAACAAAATTAATAATGACACCACATATTGCCTGGGCACCAATTGAAACTCGTAATCGTGTGATTGAAGAGGTTTGTTTAAATATTGAAGGATTTAAAACAAATAATTTACGAAACGTTTGTAATATGTTATAATTTAGTTCTAGTCGTGGTGAAAGATTCGCTTCTTTTATCATATATTGGAGATAGCTTTGCTATTTCCAATTTTTTGATTTATTGATTTTAAAACCTTTTTATAGGATTTAAACTGCATAATAAAAATGCATAAAGTCTTTTCTTTGTTTATAATATAAGTGTAAATAAAGGAGGAACTAAAAATGAAATATGCTGTAGTAGATGGAAAATTAACACATGTAAATAAGGTTCCTAAAGGAACAATTGCAAGAGAATTTGGTTATTCTAATTATCCTGTAATTGCCTGCAAAGGAAAATATCGCTCATATTGGAAATATGTAAGTGTTAATAAAGCAAACTATGCCTAATTCAAACTCTCATCTTTCGATGAGAGTTTGTTTTGATTTAAAAACAATTTATTGCATTTCATGTTTAACTAAGCTAGAATTATTAAGAAATATTAATAGAAGGGTTTAATTTCATGAAAGAAAGAGAAAAATTTTCATCAAGATTAGGTTTTATCTTGATATCAGCAGGGTGCGCGATTGGACTTGGAAATGTATGGCGTTTTCCATATGTTGTTGGTCAATATGGTGGGGCACTATTTGTATTAATTTATTTATTTTTTTTAATTGCTTTAGGAGCACCAATTATGACAATGGAATTTGCAGTCGGACGTGCAAGCCAAAAAAGTGCGGCATTAGCATTTCATT
>ENA-OOZR01000313-OOZR01000313.1-human-gut-metagenome-genome-assembly--contig:-NODE-313-length-46509-cov-3.153980_pt1 | contig 46509 bp, 35 predicted proteins | sample MGYA00241045_ERZ501406 | MGnify/ENA primary metagenome ERZ501406 (study PRJEB25962, sample SAMEA2042920) | human gut metagenome | biome: human gut; feature: human-associated habitat; material: faeces...
GCACTCCGCATGGAGTGCGTGGATTTAAGTTCAGAAAGATTATGTTCTGCAATTGGGAGATACCAGTCGCACTCCGCATGGAGTGCGTGGATTTAAGTTGGAAAAAATACATTTAACTCCACGAAATGGAGAATATAACACAAAATATCTATTGAAAAACAAAAGAAAATAGTGTATATTTAAAGGGAACATTATATCTTTTAAAATGTTATTTGGCACAAGGGTCACTGCTTTTTTAATTAGGGCAGTGACCCTTGTTTTTTTGCTTTTTTGGAAAATAAATTGACGAAATAGGTAAAGTGTGATATTCTAAAAATAAATAAACAATAGAAAAAAGGAGGAGAACAATGAAAGAACCATTATACGATAATATACTGGAATTTCAGGTATATGGTGAATCTGCTCTTTTTTGTAATCCTATCACAATGGTTTCGGAAGAACAGACATCTTATCAGGTTCCTACTTATAGCGCATTGCAAGGGATTATGGAATCCTGTTACTGGAAACCAACCATTTACTGGCAACCATTGGAAGTCAGGGTTATGAATCGCATACGCCTTGAACCCAGAAGCAAGCTGATGCCAAAATATGTAAATTCGGAGAGAGATTTGGCATATCATACATATTTAAGAGATGTATGTTATCAAGTGAGAGTTGCTATGCAGTGGTCCAACAATCTGGCTTATGAAAAAGACAGAAACCCCAAAAAACACATGGAGTCAGCCAGACGATGGTTGGAGCGTGGAGGAAAGAAAAATATTTTCCTTGGAAAAGCGGAATGCTTTGGGTTTATCGAACCATGTACTTTTGGAGAAGGCAAAGGGTATTATGACAATACGGACATGTCATTTGGTTTGATGCTGCATGGACAGACGTATCCTAATCTGGCAAAAACAGAAGAAGAAAAAAACAAACTCATAACGAGATTGTTTTTTTGCGAAATGGAAAAAGGTATTATTAAGTTTCCAGCACCAGAAGAGTGTCCTGTCAAGAGGGTGATTCGAGAAGAAGAGCCGTTTTGGAATGTTCCAAAATACTAAGGAGAGGAGGGACAGAAACTATGAATTTGCTAGAAGATTTAGCAAAAATTTACGATTTGAATGAAGATTCGGTTGGAATCGTCATGGAGAGAAATGCTGTTCTTTTTCCTCTATATCATGCAGCTCAGAATACGCAGATAACAGTAACTATCAATATGCGTGGAGAGTTTGTGGGTGCAACTGTCAATGCACCAGAAGAAGAGTTTACGGTTATTCCGACAACCTTAGATTCTAGCTGTAGAGCTAAAACGAATGCCCCACATGGCTGCGGAGATAGAGTGGATTACTTGGCGGGAAATTTAGATGAGTTTTTCCCAGAAATCCGAATGGATGAAGACAAAATATTCCGCAATCAAAAAAGAAATGAAATTTATCTTGAACAGTTAAGTGAGTGGGCTGAAAGCCCTTACGCAACACCAAAAGTACAGGCAATCTACGACTATGAATCCAAAGGATGTCTGTTGAATGATTTGTACAGCAGTCATATATTCCCGAATGAAGAGGGAGAAGAATTATCTTCGAAAATGAAATTAAATAAAATCACCATAGATACATGCGCTGTTCGTTTCCGTGTAGAATGTGATGAAGAAGATGATGAGTACGTTGCAGAAACATGGCTTGACAGAGAAATGGTACGTTCCTGGATTGAATTCTATGGGAATAAAGTTGCAGAAACATTCCCGAAGGATTACTGCTATGTTTCTGGAGAATATATACCTGTTACGACAAAACACAGCAATGGACTCAGGGCAAATTCTGACTTTGCCAAACTCATATCTGCAAATGAAAATGGAATGATTGTTTTTTCTGGAACCAGATTTCATGACGCTTCCGAAGCAATGGTAATAGGCTATGAAACATCTTTAAAAGCACATAATGCTTTGCGATGGATGATATCGTTACAGGGTAGAAGAAGTGGTGGAAACATATTACTGGCTTGGGATGATTTCGGGAAACCTGTATATGTACCATACGAAATGGATACTCCTACGACTTATGGTTATGTGGAATTGCCAGTAGAGGAAAAACTGTTTTCCACATCAGAAGAATATATGGAATTCCTCGAACAGAAAGCAAAAGAGTATGAAGAGGAGAATGGGGAAATTCATTTTCTTGAACTAGATAGTTCTAATCCGGGAGGAGACCTAAAGGGAAGAATTGCAGTTCTTGACTATCAGGTGTATTCAGCAAAAGATTATTATACAAATGTATTATCCTGGCATAAAAAATATTATTGGAATATTTTAAAAGGAAAAGAAAACAGATTCACTGGTTCTCCATCTATCTATGATTATGTTAATGCAGCATACGGTGTGGAACAGAAAATGGGACTTTCAGTTTCTTCAAAGTCTATGTTTACTAAACAGTACAATAGACTTGTGAAATGTGTAATCCTTGGAAATCCGCTTCCGGACGATACAATCAGACAGCTAGTATCCCATGCATCCACTCCAATGAAATACCCGCTGTCAAGGGCGAGAATATGGACAATGGCATGTGCTGCAATTAACGGAAAGGAGAAAATGGATATCATGTTGGATAAAGAGTGTTTAGACAGAGATTATTTATTTGGCAGAGTATTGGCTTTGGCAAATCATGTGGAACGTCAGACCTTTACCGAGACGGACAGAGGTAGGGAAACAAATGCAATTCGTTTTATGTCGGATTTTGTTAATCGTCCGGCAACCACATGGGGACTGCTGTTTCAGAAATTGCAGCCATATTTCAAAAAGTTGAACCGCAGTAACCCATTTATCGGAGAGTACTACAGAAAAGAAATCAATTCGATTGTAGAAATGATAAGTGCAGAAGATTTTAATGATAAACGGCTGGGAAATAAGTATTTACTTGGATTCTCTTCTCAGTCTGCTGCCCTCGTAGCAAAAAGAGCCAAAAAGAATGAAAATGAAACCGAAGAAAAAAGCGAAAATGAATTCACAGGAGGAAAAGAATGATGAAGAAATATGATTTTGTTGCGGTTGTAAAAGCAGTAAATTGTAATCCGAATGGAGACCCGCTGAACGAAGGAAGACCTAGAACAAACATGATGGGCTATGGTGAGATTTCGGCTGAATGCATTAAAAGAAAAATAAGAAACCGTATTCAGGACATGGGAGGTAGCATTTTTGTCCAGTCTGACAGCCGTTGTGAGGACGGATTTAAGAGCTTGAAAGAAAGAGCTTCATCTGTAGGAGCATTAGAGAAAGCATTCAAGGCAAAAGACAATGTTTCCGCAGCTGAAATTGCATGTGAGACATGGATGGATGTTCGTCTTTTTGGTCAGGTATTTGCTTATGGTGGAGGTGTTTCTGTTGGTGTGAGAGGAGCTGTTTCTATTTGCCACTCTCAGTCTATAAGCCCGGTAACTGTAAAGGATGTGCAGATTACAAAATCTACAAATGGCGAACCGCCAAAGAAAAAAGCATCAACCGAAGAGAGTGGAGGTCTGAAATCCAGTGATACCATGGGATGCAAATATCTTGTTGAGAATGCAATTTATACTATCAAAGGCAGCATCAGTCCGTTGTCTTGCAAAAAGAACGGTGTAATGGAAGAAGATATTGAAATGCTGAAAAGAGCACTGATTACACTTTTTGAGAATGACGAGTCAAGTGCAAGACCTTCTGGAAGCATGGAGGTTGTTCAGGTTTACTGGTTCGAACAGGACGAAAAAGACTATAAGCCGACAGCAAAAATCTTCAATCTTGTTGAAGTAAACGATGATGGAACGAGTACAGTCGCAGCACTTCCTGATGGTGTTGTGATGAAAGAACTTGTTTCATAAAATTTGCTTCCTTGCTTGATATAAGAACAGGAAGTGTGTTATAATCTTTAATGTCACATTATATTATGTGTGGATTAAAGATATTGATTATTATTTTTGAGCAAGACATTTCAATTTAAAATCAGATTGAAAAAATGAGGAAAGCGGGAGTGTTTTATCTCCCGCTTTTTTCAAAAGAAAGAAGAGATATATATGAGTGACTATAAATATCACGATAAACAGGAAAACGAAGACCGGAAGAAACTAAGAGAACTAAAAAAAGAACTCCCCTCATTTATGAAAGATTATTTTCGCTCAATAGATACCAATGCAACATTGAAAACACAAGTAGCTTACGCATACGATGCGAGAATGTTTTTTAATTATATAAAAACACATAATCCGGCATTCAAGAATATAGAGGTTCATAATTTCCCTGTTCAAATGCTGGAGCAACTGACAATCCAAGATTTGGAAGAATATGTGGAATTTCTTACCTATGAGGATGAAGAATTGACCATTAAGAGAAATCATGAACAGGGATTGTACCGTAGAGTGTCTTCTCTTCGGAGCATTTATAAATACTTTCATAAAAATAGGATGATATCAAATAATCCATCAGAGCAGATAGCAATACCGAAAATCAGGGAAAAAAGTATTATCCATTTAGAACCCAATGAGATTGCAGAACTGTTGGACCTGGTGGAAGCCGGAACTGGAGGTTCAGAGCATCAAACCCAGTATAGGCAGAAATTGAAGGTCCGTGACCTGGCTATTCTTACCTTGATGCTTGGAACTGGAATCCGAGTTTCAGAATGTGTTGGACTTGATATAGAACATGTGGATTTTCAAAATGATGCAATTAGGATTATCCGAAAGGGAGATAAAGAAGCAATTATTTATTTTGGGGATGAAGTTGAAGAAGCCTTAAAAAACTACATGGAAGAAAGAAAGAAAATCATTCCCTTGGAGGGACATGAACATGCCCTCTTTTTATCAACGAGAAGACAGAGGTTGTCTGTTCGAAGTATGGAGACACTGGTATCTTCTTATGCGAAACTGGCAGTACCATTAAAACGGATTACACCGCATAAGCTGAGAAGCAGTTATGGAACAACTTTGTATCAGGAAACGGGAGATATTAGGCTGGTAGCAGACGTTTTGGGGCATTCTGATGTGAATACTACGAAAAAGCATTATGCAGCACAGTCAGACCACGCAAGACGTATGGCTGGAAAAGTTGTGAAACTGAGAGAGTAAAAGGAAAGAAATGAAAAGTAAAAAAAATAAATGAAAGAAAAAATAATATCGGGACATCTTTACAAATAATGTGTCATGGTATATAATATCAGTACATGTATTTTTAGTTAAGTTAAGGGAAAAAGCGTTTATTCTTTGTTTGAGTACAGAGAATGACGCTTTTTTTGTTATGAAAATACATGAGACAATAAAGAAAGGAGGATAGAAGATAGTATTTCTATCAACAAATCCGGAAAAACAATTATCAGAAAAGGAGAAAATTTATGAACAAGTTTATGCATGTAGACGTATGTGAGTTTTTGAAGTGTATGGTAGCAGTGAATACTGAACATTATCGCAGTGATTTTACTTATGATATGAAGCGTTTTTACAATGCTTTAAGAGATAAGGATGAAACACAGCGTTATTTCATTTGGTATTCCAGAAGCAGCGGAGTGGAATGCGAATGCATTTATGACATTCTTGATACTGAATGGAGCGCAAAATGCTTTTACTACAATGAATATGAAAGAGATGAAAGCAAAGGATTCCTTGCATTTGTAGTCAGATTGGAAGAACTGAAAGAGGGTTCCGTCATTGGCTCATTGGTTCGGATTGATTTTCGCTCTTTCTGTAATGAACTGAAAAAGCACTGTTTTTCACCAGATTATTACGAAGTGAAATATATTCAGGATGGGATGTTGAAAGACGATTGCTTTGTACCAAGCAGACTGAAAGAATTCATCCGCTACAATCCAGATGTGAAAATTGCTTACAAAGCTAAAACACATGATGAAAAGGCTGAGTACAGCGTAAACTGGATGAAACATGAAATGCACTCTTATTTTTCTATAAATCCCAATGACAATATCGTGGATTTTAAGTATTCCGCAGAAGAACATACAGGATATGTAAAAACCTTATGTTTAACAGTCATGGATACAGACAGAAAAAGCAAGAAGTTCGTTTATGCATATCATTCTGATTATTGCGTAAATGAAGATATGGCGTTGAACAACATCAAACAGGCTGTAAAAGAATATCTGTACTCTGAGAAAGGACAGGAAAGATACGGAATGATTCCGGAACTTCATGAAAAATGGGAACTTCCGAAGAAAATGGATTGGGTAGATGTACTTCGCTCCATGCCGGAAAAATTCCTCTTGAAGTATGGCATTCAGACTTCTGTTGAACATTTTGAAACGAAATGGAGGGCTTGATATGTACGAAAGAATTTGTTATGAGCATGGAAATGTGAAGACAGGAAAAAAGTTGCTCGAAATTCATAAAACATGTGACTGTGTCAGGTGCAAGAACAAGTTTGGCAGAAGAAGAGTAAATGCTGTAACAGCTACAATGGCAGCAGATGACATGGAAGCTATTAAAAGGGCATATGCATTTCTTAAAACATGGAAGTGTAAAGACCCGGAAAAGGACCTTCCCGTAGAATATGCAAGCTTTTAAAAATCAAAGAAAGTTGAGGTAAAAATGGGACAGTTTAGTTGGATTTATTCAGATACTGGCGAACCAGTCTATGATGGTGAACGAGCAGATACTTATTTGCTCGTTCCAAAGGAATTCCAGAAAAAATATGGACATGCAATTTATGAACCTTGTTATGATGGATATGGAAGATTCGGAGGATACGATATTTACGAATTGATTCCTGAATGGAACAAGGAAATGATTCCTGAAATTATTGAAAAAGCAAAGAAAAATGAATGGTTTTATAAGTATGTTCCTTCTGAGAAGGAACTGAAAGAGCTGGAAAACTATTATCTTGGAAAGCCAATTCATTGTGAACTTCGCTTCCTTGGAATTACCCTGGCGTGTTATGATGAGGATAACGAGAAATTAAAGTATCCTATCAAAATCACATCCGTAGAAATGGATTACGAAGCTGCTGAAATCAGTAAAAATGACCCGAATCAAGGATGGAGATATTTGTATGAACCATGGAGACGAGGATAACTAGGACGAAGATGACGAAAGTGAATATTAAGGAGAAAGTTTATGAATTCAAAATTGAAAAAATGGTGCGGATATGAATTTAGTACAGGAATATCTACGGGTGAAGATTATCTTCGATTTCAAAAAGAAGCAAAGACAGAATTGAAAAAAATGCTTTCAGCGTCTGGCTTTGAGATTTTTAAATTTTTACCCAATCATTATGAATTTTCTTGTATTGTAAGAAAATTAGAGGAAGAGCGTTATTACTACATTTCTATTTCAGATGTTCGCATGTTTGGAGATAAATGGTGGAATAATGTTCTCTACCGAGCCATGAAAGATGAGAAGGATTACGGAGGTGAGCAGAATCACTACTGTAAATGGGAAGAAATTGGAGAAAGTCTTATTGCATTGGATGTAAGAAGACGATAACAGAAAATACGTTGTTAAAACAAGGGGCTGCATTCAAATTGAGTGCAGCTTCCTTTTGCAAAGGAGAAAAGTATGAAAGATTTAAACAAATTATTTGATGAATGTAAAGCAGAACTGGACTCCATTGGCATTCAATATGGCAATGTTGTTTCGATTGAAGTGAATTACAGGGCAAAGAAACAATGTGGATTGTGCAGAGAAGTCCGTATAGGACGAACCTGGGAAGATAACCGTTATTCTATTAATATTTCTTCCTTTCTTTTAGCGGATGATGTTCCAGATGAGGGGACAAAGAATACTATCATCCATGAGTTGTTGCATACCTGTAAAGACTGCATGAATCATGGGGGAAATTGGAAGAGATTGGCAGAAAAGGTTCATAGAAAACTTGGCTACAACATCAAACGAACATCTTCCTGTGAGGAAAAAGGGCTTGAAGGGGTCATCATAAAACCACAGGAATATAAGTATGTATTTCGTTGTCAACAATGTGGACAAGAAGTAAAGAGAAAGAAGAAAAGTAAATTCACAGAATATTACACAAATTATAGTTGTGGTCTCTGTGGAGGGAAATTCAAAAAAGTTACTCATATCAAAATGATGTAAAGGAGGGATGAGTTATGGTAGATATTAGTATGACAGACACCACGATTTTTATAAAATTGGATAAGGCTCCAATTCCTCCAGCTAGAAAAGCACTGAAAGACAATGGATTTAGATGTTCTAAAACCGTCTGGAGAGCCAAACGGACCCCGGAACGTGAATTTTTTGTAAGTCTGATATCAAGTAGAATGAGATAATGTGATGGGAATGGGGATATTCATAGCTGTTTAGTGCGTATCCCCATTTTTAAAGAGTTTTGCAGAGTGGTTGACAAGAAAGGAAAAAATGGTATAATAGTGCTATAAGTTTTTCAGATAAGTTTCATGGAATATAAAGCCAGAAACAGGAAATTACCTGTCTCTGGCTTTTTTTGCGTCTGAAAATAAAACGAGAAAGGAGAGTTCGCAAATGAATGAAAATAATTTAATAAAAAAATTTTAAATTTGAAATGAGGCTACCGCAATCCCACTGGCTTTAGACGGTGGGTTAAGGTAGCCAAAAGTGGAACGTTGTTATATACTTGTGGTACGGGAACATGGAAATCAAAAAACAGACACAAGTACTTACTCCAATATCATATTATATTCGTCTGCAAATATAGAAAGAAGTTGTTGGTTTCAAAGCAGATATCAGACGATATAAAACAGTTTTCTTATGAGATATGTCAAAGGCATAAAGTCATTATCAAATATATGGGAACGAACAAAGACCATATCCATTACATGATAGAAACGGAACCCACAATGTCAGTGAGCAAGATTGTAAACTTAATGAAAAGTTATACAACATATCATGTATGGGAAAGGTATCCTAATTATTTGCGAAAGCATTTTTGGAAAGAACATACTTTTTGGACAGATGGATATTTTGCCTGTAGTGTAGGAAATGTATCAGAAGAAATACTAAAAAGATATATAGAAAATCAAGGATGAGAAAGGTGGTGACGGCGGATGTTAAAGGCATATAAATACAGAATATATCCTAATAATGAGCAAAAAATACAGATAGCAAAAACATTCGGCTGTTGCCGTTTTGTGTATAATCAGACCCTAGCATACCGGAAAGAAGTATATGAGAAAGAGAAAAAATCAGTTAGCAAAACAGACTGTAATAATTACTGCAACAGACAATTAAAGAAAGAATATGAATGGCTGAAAGAAGTGGATAAATTTGCTCTGACAAATGCAATTTATAACATGGACAGTGCATACCAGAAATTTTTTAAGGAACATGCAGGGTATCCGAAGTTTAAGAGTAAACACGATAATCATAAGTCATATACAACAAATTTTACGAATGGCAATATAACAGTAGATTTCGGGTCCAATAGAGTAAAACTACCTAAATTAAAAGGTATAAAAGCAAAACTGCATAGAAATTTTAGTGGACAGATAAAATCGGCAACGATATCACAAGTTCCGAGTGGAAAATATTATGTATCAATTTTAGTGGAAACAGAACACACGGAACTGCTACATACAAATCAAAATACTGGAATAGATTTAGGTATTAAAGAGTTATGTATTACTTCTGATGGAAAAAAATACGAAAATCCAAAACTCATCAGAAAATACGAAAAGAAACTGGTGAAACTGCAAAGGCAATTAGCCCATAAAGAGAAAAGAAGTCAAAATTACTACAAAACAAAGAAAAAGATAGCATTATGCCACGAGAAAATAACAAATACCAGAAAAGATTATCTGCACAAGATGTCACATGAGATTATCAGCGAAAACCAAGTGATAGTTTCGGAAGATTTGGAGATAAAAAACATGGTAAAAAATCATCATTTGGCAAAGCCTATAAGTGATGTATCATGGTATGAGCTGACAAGACAGTTAGAATATAAGGCAAAGTGGAATGGCAGAAAATATATCAAGATAAATACATTTTATGCCAGCAGTCAGCTGTGTTCCGTTTGTGGATACCAAAATACAGAGACGAAAAATCTATCAGTAAGGGAATGGGTATGTCCTGTCTGTGGAACAAATCATGACAGGGATATCAATGCAGCAAAGAATATACTGGAAGAAGGATTAAGACAAATAGCATAAAAATAACAATATAGGGTAGGGACTGCCCGAATTAACGCCTGTGGAGATAGTAGGTTGCGAGGTCTGCGAAGCAGGAAGCCCATTGGCTTTAGACAATGGGTAGTTCACAGGAGACATTATTATGAGAAGCATGAAAAATTTATGTAACAACGTTGTTGGTAAGGTTAAGGCTGCTGGTGATGCAGTTGGCAATTTCTTTAAGGAGAAGAAAGAGATTGTAATTAGTACGATGAAAAAGCAGTGGGTGTTGGATTTGGGTGCAGTGCTTGTATTGGTAGCATTGATGGCTGCCATTGTTATTGTACCAACTATTCCATACTCATATGTATATGTTTATTTGTTTAAAGAAAAAATCAATATGGAATTCTGGTGCTGGCAAGATATGCTTGCTGCAACATTGCTACTTGGAGTTGCATTCGCATTTTTTGGAAAACTTCTCAAAAAATTGGCGAAAACAAGGTTTGCTAATAAACAGATAGAAAAAGCCATGCAGAAAGCCGTTGCCTTATTTAGTATTTGCTTATACAAATATATAGCTGTATTTATTATTGGATTCAAATGTGTGAAATATGGCTATATGTTAGTAAATAAGGACGGAAAGTTGGTTGTACTATCCGGAGCTGTAGTAGAAATGCTAAAGAACCCTTATGGTGACATGATTGACGAGGATGTTAAGAAAGAAATTGACAGACATACTTTTAGGACTTTCTTCAAATCCGAAAGAGAAATAAAAAATAATTTAATGATGTTGAATAAGAGGAGGTCAAACAGTATCAACTGTTGCCCTTCTTTTATTTTATAAGGAAAAAGGAGATTAGATATGAATTTTGAAAGAAAAGAAAAAGAAGAAATCAAGAAAATTATCGGCTATTCTATTGAACTAGGATTTAGTATCCAGTATAATGGAGAACAAGTGGGGAATATTTTCCTGAGTGAGTTAATGACAGGAGGATATCTTGTAGAGTGAATAGAAATTTTCCCGGAACATCAAAGAAAAGGGTATTTGAAACGGATTTTGATGGATGTAATGGACTATCTGGAGATTGATGAAATACAGCTCGAATCGAATGAGGAACTTATCTCTATGTATTTACATTTAGGAGCTAAAAAACTGGATTATGACAATATCCGTGATATGTATTTGCTGAAACTGAACAAAAGAGCAGAAAAAAGAAGGGAGAAATAAAATATGACAATCAGCGTGAAAATGAGTATAATGGATTTTCTCAATGAGAATGACCTAAAAGAGTTTCCTCGACATTCCGGAATATTGGTGGACCTTTATAAGAGATTGGGATATGAAAAGGATTTTAGCTTATCTAACTTGATTGATATATTGAAGATTGCAGAGTATATTTTGGGTAAATCAGAACTTCGGGAAAGTGAGTCAGAATGGATTGATTCAAATATTGGCTACTTTCGTAAAATAGCAAACTCTGCTCATATCGCACGAATGCAGGCAGTTCCAGAAGAAATGCAAAGTATTTCAGAATATCTGCAAGATTTTCACGATGGGGAATTTACATTTCGAACAGTATATTACTTCCTCGAATCAATCATTTTGTATGCAGACAGACATTATGAAAAAGAAACAAAGGAGCTATTAAATTATCTAGGCGAAAGTATGAGTATTATTGTAACCACTTTTCCTGACATCCGGTATAAATCTAATTTGGATGAGGAATATGAGAAAAAAATGAAAGAGTTATTTAACACCCATATCATGACAATGTAAGCAAAGCTGCATTATGGTGACAAGTCAGGGTATATAAACAATACAATAATTAGTCTAAACCATGGAGGGGGATATACATTCATGTGTATCTCCTTTTTCTTTTGTTAAAGAATCTTCCCATGAACAATATATCTTGCTATCCGGGAGGATTCCTGTTATAATACAGATATAAAGTTTATTTATTAAGTTTGAAGGAATAAAAGGTAAATTGCATCAGGTGCAGTCTGCCTTTTTTTAGTAAGAAAATACAGGAAGATACCCTGTTGAACATTCCAGCGGGGTATCTAAATACCTCTGCTGTTTTTATAGATATCTTATACGGCAAAGGAGGGAAAAGGAAGATACACAAATACGAACAAATTATGATATAATGGAAGGGAAGTCATGGAAAAACAAAAGAATAAAACAAAATATACTTTGGAAGATGCTTCACTTGATGTTCTGTTAAAGGAATTTTTTGGTGAAGATGAATGCTTTGCAGAGCTGTTCAATTTTTATATGTTTGGCGGGAAAAAAGTATTATCATCAGGCAGTCTATCAGACATGAATCCGGATGTTTCAGCCAGCATATTCAGCAAAGAATTTCAGAAAACCATTAAACGGGCAAGAGATGTGCTGAAAGTATCAAAAACAGGAGAGTGTTATCGCATTCTTGGAATTGAAAATCAAAAGGCAATCCATTATGCCATGCCTTTGCGAGTTATGTTATATGATGCATTGACTTATTTACAGGAAATGAATAAAATAACAGCAAAGAGAAAACAGGAAAATGATTTTGCCAGCGTAGAAGAATTTCTTTCCGGATGCAAAAAAGAAGACAAACTTCACCCATGCTACACCATAGTAATCTACTTTGGAGAAAAGAAATGGGATGGACCAAGAACCCTGGAAGAAATGATGAACATGGAGCCTGATGACCCAATGAAAGCCTATTTCAGCAATTATCCAATGCATTTGATTTGCATAAATGAATTGGAAGAAATTTCTGGAAATGGAGGGGACGTACATCAGCTGTTTACCGCAATCAGTGAAATTTATAAAACAGGCGGGAAAATCCTACCTGAAATGCTGTCTAAAGTTAGACTGATAATTCTCCTAATTACGGCAAAGGTCACTAACACGGAGAAGGAATACAAGAAGATACTGACAGACGCAATCAATAGCAGAAAGGAGACCATAAATATGTGCGAAGCTGCTGAAAGAGCATTTAAAAAAGAGCGAGAAGAAGGCATGGAAAAAGGCATGGAAAAAGGCATGGAAAAAGGCATGGAAAAAGCTGCCGAAAAAATGGCAACAAAAATGATTCATGCTGGAAAGCCAGATGAAGAAATCATGGAGTTTACAGAGCTGACAAAGGAACAGTTGAAAAAACTGAAAAAACAACTGGAAGAAGACTAAGTACATGTGGAGGGGCTGCCATTGGCAACTCCTTTTTTTGCTTTTTACATAATATTTGATTGTTAGAAAAATAGTAAAGAGTATAAAATTTGCAACATAACATAAGCCTTGACTTATGTTACAAAACAGGATAAAATAAAGAAAAGACCAAAGGTTTTTGCATAAGAAATAATGCTTTTTCTCCCTTGGACTAAAACAAATAAAATTTTCATGGATATATAAAATTGGAGAATACAAAATATGATTTATAAATTTAGAAAAGATTTAGAAAATGATGATTATGCATATAAAGTGATGACGGATAAATTAAATGAATTGTTAAAAGAAGAAGGGATTCCGACAAGGGCTGGAGAAAATTTTCGTAGCAGAACCGGACTAATTGCGCTGAAACCATATCCATGGAAGGGATTTGCAAGTGAAACGAAGAAACTAATGAAAATGCCATGGATTAGTCGTGTAAAAAAAGGCAGGATGTTTTTAGAGGACGGAAATCTTATTATTGTCATAAGTGCTCATTGCAATGGAATTGAAATGTTAAAACAGACAATGAATCCGGAAGATGAGATTGTTTTTTACGAATATGAAAATTCCAAAAAGGAAGAAGAAGGGGAAAAACGCATAGACCTAAGTAAGTGAATTACCCACCATCTAAAGGTAGTGGGCTTCTGTTAAATAGTTCACCAGACTAAATTGACAAATAAAAAGGGAAATGCTATAATATATCTATAGATATATAGAAAGGGAGGGAAGAACATGAAGGAAATCAAAATTGATTATATGGAAATTTTAAAATTTATCTTGACTCTAGTAAAGTATTATTTCATTTTTATAGGAATGTTTCTGTGGCTTGGAATTGAGATAATTGGTGGATTTGGAGAAGGCATGTTCTTAGGCTCACTTTTTGATGAGTAAAACATGAAATTAATATAAAAATAAAAAAAACAAAAAGAAACTGCATGATATGAAAGAGCAGTTTCTTTTTTTGTGTCATAAAACAAAAATAAAAAAGAGAGCTTTGTTTATAGCACAGGCTCTCCTTTTTTATGGAATTGTTCTTGCTTGATGGACAAATGACCGTAACAAAGAAAAATCACAATAGACCTTAATAAAATGGAAAGAAAAACATGTTACAAAAATTAAACATTGTTCTAAAATGTTGACATTTTATTAAGAAATGGCTTATAATTAAGATTGTAAAAAATGGTCGAAAAATCAGCGAAAAAGGCATCTAAAACACTGATTTTAAACCAACGAAGAAAAAAGAAAGGAGAAGGGAAATGAGGGTGAAGCGAAAGGCTGTGCAATGGTTTGCGACAGCCATGGCAGTCACCATGATAGCTTCTAATACTGTTGCAGCTGCAACGTGGAAACAGGATGCAACCGGAACGTGGTATCACTACAATGACCAAAACGTGAAAACGGTTGGCTGGTATCATGATACAGACGGAAAATGGTATTATTTAATGTCTGATGGAAAGATGCTTGCAAATACCTGGTTTCAGGATGCAGACCAAAAATGGTACTATCTGTCTTCTTCTGGAGCCATGTTGACAGATGCATGGTTTCAGCACACAAATGGTGCATGGTATTATTTTGGCAGAACAGGAGCTATGCTTGCAAACACTGTAACTCCTGATGGATATACAGTAAGAACAGATGGAACATGGAATCCAGAAATTGCGAAACTTGTAAATACTTGGTTTCAAGATGCAAACCGAAAATGGTATTGTTTTTCGGAAAATGGGTTGATGTATCGTAATACATGGCATCAGCACACAGATGGAAAATGGTACTATTTCAATGAAGATGGAATCATGCTTGCCGGATGCCTTACTCCTGATGGATATACATTGAATGCAGATGGGACATGGAACACTTCCATTGCCAAGAAAGAAATGCCATCTTATGGACCAGGGGGAGGAATAATTTCCAGTGGTTCACACCACAGTTCCAGTGGTGGCGGTGGTGGTGGCGGTGGCGGTTCACACAGTTCGGGTGGCTCAAGTAGTGGTGGTGGGTCCAGTAAACCAGAGAAACCAATTGAACCAGACAAGCCTACTGAGCCAGAGAAACCAACTGAACCAGACAAGCCAGGGGTGGCAACCCCATCCGAAGCAACCTATTCTTACTCTGTAAAATATAAGGATGTAGAGTCAGAATATGTATTGAGCGAAGTGGCTGGAAATGCAAAAAAAGGCAGCACCATAACTATTGACCACCTGGAATTTGACGGATATGATATCTGCGAAAATCAGCCGGAAAGTTTCGTTTTGACAATGAACCGGAAAAATGTGAATGTGTACTATGAACGCCAGCCAGAAGTGGCAACTCCTAGTGAAGCACAAGTAAATTGGGAAGTGCAGTTTGTAGATGCAGAAACAAACAACATCCAACTGGCTCCAAAACGAAATGGTAAAATCAAGGAAGGTGGGACTCTCTACATTAACTATATGAGTCGGATTATAGACGGCTCTGATGTATGGGAAGCTGTTACAGAACCTCCGATGGAGATTACTGTGTATGGACCGGGAGACCAAATTTACTATGTGGAGTATGAGTTAACAGAAACTCTGCCAGACCCGGAAGACCCGGAACAGGCTGAAAAAGACAGATTAAACGAATGGATGACCACTGCCAAAGAATATGAATCTGCCATTACAGGAGAGAGCGAAGAGAATATCTCAAACTCCAGATTCCTTGTATCTAATCAGGAGGATAATGATATCCGTGTCCGAACAATGATTGGACAGCTTGATGATACAGGGGAGGTTATCTTTTATATAATAGGAAAGAATTTTGAGCCAAATGGAATTATAATTCCAAATGTCTACGACAATGTGGTGTATTCGAATCTTCTTGAGGATGAAATCACAATTGGCAAAGATACCTATTACATAGTAAGGATGTCTGTGGAACGGTCTTATGACCCAGATACATGTACACACAGATGGACGGTAGTGCGAGACTTTGATGCAACCTGTTTAGGTAAAGGAAAACAGACTTACGAATGCGAAAAGTGCGGAATGGAAATGGAAACCGTTACGCCAGCTCTGGGACATGTTGATAAAGACAAGGATTCTGTCTGCGACAGATGTGACCTTAGAACATTTGAACAGCAATTAGGAAGTCAGATATCAACAGACATTGCGATTGAGGGCGGGACAAAAAGAAATCTGACCTTCACATGCATTGATGAAGATTATCAAGGTGGAATGCTGTATATCAGCAATGAAGCCATTCCTTTATCAGACTTTAACGGATATGGAAGCCTGGACTACGAAGAATCGAATGTAAGAAGGTACTTCCATTTCGGATTTAAAAATGAATTCTCCATTCATGGAGATTCCTTAATGCTGATTCAGCGAGACGATAACGTTGAGATGGATTATGCAATGGTATTGACCGAAGCGCAGCAAGCAACTTATGAAGATGTGATTCCAAATACAAGTGCATACCTGGTACGCAAGCCGGGAGAAACAGCCCTTGTTGGAATAGCAACAGATGGCACAAAAAATGCAGTTGTAGACCCTGACTCAGAAACATACGGAATTAGACCAGTAATATTATTGGCAAAACCGGATGCGGGTGTTGCAGAATCTGCTCACTGGAATTTGGGTGACATCGTTGCAAGAGAAATTGACGGGAACACATACATGTTCGAGTGTATTGACCAGAACTATTCAGACCGAACAGAAAATCACAAACAGGCTGCATTATTCTTATGCACCAGCGTAATTGGTGCTGATACTGGTTCTGAATATGTATATGAAGAACAGCTGGATGGAACAATGGACTATACATTCTATCCGGGTCCAATCGTTAATTTTGGAAACTCAAATGACTATAAGTATTCGAAAGTCCAAAAATGGCTGAATAATTCCAGTGATGATTTTTACAACTGTGAAACCATTAATATTGGAGTGGATTATGCCTACATGGGCGCAACAAGCGAACAGAGATTCAGCGAACTCGATGAAGACCAGTTGAAATCATTTTACATTGGTAATCAGAAACTGACTGGAAAACTATTCAGCTTGTCTGTGGATGAAGCATTGAAGTACAAAGACTATCTTTGGAAGTTCAATGGCTCAGATACAGAAAACCCGGAATCTCAGTACGGTTCGTTTTCAAAAGCCTATTGGTTGCGAAATCCAATGGGAATGTCGAGCGAATACAATGAGACAAAACAGGTTTATGTAGTGGATTTGGTAAATGGCAACATTCATCCGAATGCAATTAAACCGGAAATTGACACAGAGGATGAAGAGTTGAAAGTTACAAGCACTGTGGGAGTACGACCAGCATTCGTAATGCCACAAGACTAAACAGGGAGGAAAATGAAATGGCTAAACGACCTATTCTTAACCGTAAGGCATTCAGAAAAAGTATGCGCCGTCATGCAGTAATGTCTTTGGCTGCTCTTATGGTTACTCAAAATGCTATGGTTTCGTTTGCATCAGTTTCACCAACTAACACCCAAATCGAAGAATCGACCAAGAAAGAAACTGAGGAAGAATCCAAAGAAGTAATCGAGGAAGAAACCGAAGCAGAAACTGAGGAAACAACCGAGGAAGAAACCGAAGCAGAAACTGAGGAAACAACTGAATCAGGAAAAGATGAAGAAATTCTTGATGAAGAAATTCTCGAAGATGACAAGCTGTTAGAGGAAGAGATTCCAGTTGGAACACCTTCTAACGCAACTCCGGTAGACATTTTTGAGAATATGCCTGAAATCGGAACATCTGATTTTACGGAATGGTTCTTTGACAATGTGAAATCCGAAGACCTCTGGAACTGGGTTCTGGAATTAATGGAATCCACGGACGAAGAGGATGAAACCGTAGAATCTTTTATGAAATGGTATGCTGAAAATGAAAACAGAGTCAATAAAGCATATCATGAATTTTCCGGAATGGCTACATTAGAAAGCAGCACCGGAGACCTCTGGACTGGCTGGACAGGAAATACTCAGTGGAATGGAGACGGTACAGAAGCTGCTCCATATGAAATCTCTGAGCTGTCAGACCTGATGGGACTCTCCGAAATGGTTGCAGCTGGAAATGATTTTGCTGGAAAATATTTTGTTCTGACACAGGATATTGACATCGGAAATCTTAAACAGAGTTGGAATCCGATTGGATGGTATCAGAACAAAGCAGACCTCGGAAAAGCTGTAACAAATAAATTCCGTGGAAACTTTGATGGTACTGGAAACACTATCAGCGGTCTTAAAGTAGTTAATGTTGCACATACATTAAATAATATAGGTCTTTTTGGTGCGGTTGAAGGCGGTTCTATTACCAATTTAACTGTAGATGCAGATGGTGGCGTAAAGGGTGGAGACAATGTAGGTATCTTAGCTGGCTCTGTTGAGGGAGACACTATTATCTATAATGTAACAGTAACAGGTTCTATTTCCTCTACCGGAGATGCTGGTGGTATTGCCGGACAGGTGACAGGAGATAGAAATGCAAAAGCTGGAACAGTTACCATCGAAAACTGTATTGCAGATGGAATAACCATTCAGGCTACAGATGATGGAAGCTATGTAGGTGGTATTGCCGGAAATGCTCAGAATACGAATATCATTGATGTTTCTGTTCGCACATATGATGGTGGCTCCAATCGTATTCAGGGACAGGGTTACGTTGGTGGTATCGTTGGAAGACAGAATCGTGCAAGCCTTTATAACACAATGGTAGAAGGAACTATTGGCGGTTCCGGCTCCAGGGCTATTGGTGGTATTGTAGGTAAGTATGAAAGCGGAAACACTATTCTTGCTCGCTTTGATGGAACAGTTGCAAACAGCAATAATGGAGGAGCTTCCAGAGAAGGAACATTCTTCGGTACAAGAGATGGTGCAAATAACTTCTCTTACGGAACTGGAAAGAGCGATAATTTTGCTTATCTGTTTACCACAGACGCATCTATGGCAAAAAAACCATTTGGAAGCAACATTGATAAAGATAATTCCTTTACCACAGATGCTCACATTGGTTACTGGACAAATGATGGACGCAACTTCCATTTAGTAGCAGGAACTCTTGACAAAGAACAGAAGGATGTTTACTTCTATGAAGAACTGGAAGCTGCTGTTAAGCACATTGTAATCAACAAACTTGGAAACACCTTCTCTACAGAAGAGTACTGGGATGGTTGTGATTTCAAAATTGACCATTTTGCTCCAAACTCTTTTGGTGCTCCAATTAGAGGATATCTGGTATCCATTCCAAGAATTGATGCAGCAACAGCCACTGGCTATGACACAGATGTAGCTACTTTAACTGCAATTGGCAAGACAACTAACTCTTACTACAAGCAGATTGATATGGATAATCCATCTGCTGTTGCCTATGGAGATGTAATTGAAGTTGCAACCGCAGCAAAGAACAGAAACGGCAATCGTTACCAGATGGTATACGATGAAAATGAACCTGGAAAGGTAAAACCTCCTACATATACTGACGAAAACGGAGATGTTATTGATATGACATATCAGTATGGCGGTCATTATACCTTTACCATGCCGGAAGCTGATACAGAGCTGAATGTAGAATACATCAAGGTTACAACAGGTCTTACCATGACTCCTCCGGAAACAACCATTAAAGTTGTTCAGACGAGAGAGGGAGACAGAAAGAACCCGCAGATTACTACAGCAGTTTACAATCAGGAAGGCAAACTGATTGCCAAGTATATTGGTGATACTGTTGACCAGTCCGTAACTCCAGACCCTGTAAGCATTCATGCAGAACACAATGGAGAAGGCAGTGCTCATGATAAGACTGTAAAATGGTCCATTGACAATGAAAATCTTCTTGTTTTATCTAATGTAGATACAACAAACTGGACAGAAAAAGATGCTCGTGTAATGCCGAACATGAAGTCCAACTTTATTACAACCACTCTTAATAAGAAGGTACAGGAGCAGATTGACAGCGGATATGCAAATGCTATTGACAACACCGTATATTCTGATGTTGCCATTGTAACTGCATCTACAAATCCGGATACATCTGTAGATAATCAGGCAGTTACAGCAAACACTCGTGTTAATGTAACATTCCAGATTATTGATAACACAACCAGAAGAGTAGAAGGACTGGTTCTCAGCGAGAGTGATATTGTAATCACAATCACAAGAAAACTGACAGGAGACAGAACTAAGCCAGTTGAAACTATCTTCTGTGATGAACCTTCTGTATTAGGCGCAACTCTCAATCCAAGCAGACCATTCAATAAGAATGTTACATGGAGAGATGAAAACTCTGGTTCTATCATCGTTCTTGAACCTTATGGAGACCACAGTGAAAACTGTAGAGTTACCGCACGTTACAATGCAGATGGCGTTTCCAATCCGCAGTGGATTCAGAGTGTAATCCAGGCTGATAATCAGAAACGTGCAAAAGACAAATATGTGAAATTGGACGGAAGCGCAACCAAGACAGAAGTAATCACCTCTGTTGCTGATGACCAGACTCACGGTGAAGTTTCTGCAAAATGTAATGTAACACTGAATTTCGTAACTGTAGATGAGACTGTAATTCATCCGGAGTCTATCTCAATGAGCCAGAACACCGTGGATTACGACCTTGCCATTACAAAGGCTGGAGACATCAACAGCGAAATCAAGGGATATGATGGATTTGAGACAACAGACCTTGACTGTACTGTAAATCCTGACTGCCCGGTAGATGATGCACATGAACCATATGACAGAAGCGTTACATGGTCTGTTTCTGACCCGGATGTATTAAGCATTGACCAGGATGGAAACATCACTCCTAACAAGGATGCTCAGTGGATTAAGGATGCTATGGTCAAAGCTCCTTACAAAGCAACCAAGACCGTTGAAGTCTACGCAACCGCAAATGACAACGGTGTAAAGGGTACTACAACCGTTACTTTAAATTATGTAACAAACTGCGTTGAGTTAGATAAGGAGACTATGGATTACAACTTATCCTTCACCAAGGCTGGAGATATTAAGTCTGCAACAACCAAGACAGATGGTTTTGACGCAAGAAACCTTGTTGCAAGCGTTTATCCGGAGCAGAAGGATGTTGTTTGGGCTTCCTCTGATGCAGATGCAGTAACAGTAGTAGATGGTAAGATTACAGTAAATGAAAATGCTCAGTGGATTAAGGATGCAATGGCAAAAGCACCTTACACAGCAACCAAAACTGTAAACGTAACAGCTACTTACAACGGCATTGTAGATACATGTGTACTGACTCTGAATTTCAAGACAAATTGTGTTGAACTTCCATCTGACACATTAACCTACAATATGGAACTCATTAAATCCGGCAGAAGAAGCAGTCCTACCTACACATGGAAGGGTGCAGATGCCAAGAAGTTTGTTGCTACTCCATATCCGGATACCAAGGCAGCTGTAACTTATGGAACATCTAACGCAGCAGCACTGACTGTTGCAAAGGATGGAACAATCGCTCCTGTATTAAATGTAGATGCAGAGTGGATGAAGCCAGCAATGTCTTATCCATACACAGCAACAACAAAAGTCAATATTTCTGGTGCAAGTGGAGAAAGCACAGATGTATGCGTTGTTACCTTAAATATCAAAGTTACTGACAACACCTATTCCGGCGGTAGCTCCTCCGGTGGCGGTGGTGGCGGTGGTGGCGGTGGCGGTAGCTCCTCCGGTGGCGGTGGTGGCAGCCATGTAATTGGTGGCTCCACAACTGGCGGTCCTGGTGCTACTGGTCCTGGTGCTTCCGTACCTGATTATGTAATCAAGGATGGCAAGTGGGTATTCAACGAAAACAATAGCGGAAAATGGAACTATAAGGTTGGAAATATCAACACAGCCAATAAGTGGGCTGCTATCTTCAATCCGTATGCTGATACATCAAAGGGACAAGAAGCGTTCAGCTGGTTCAGATTTGATGCAAATGGCTTCATGGTAACTGGATGGTTCACAGATACAGATGGCAATGTTTATTTCCTTCACAATGTATCCGATAATACCCTTGGACGTATGTATACAGGCTGGAACTGGATTACTGGTGCAGATGGAAAGCAGAGATGCTACTACTTCAATCCGGTATCAGACGGTTTCAGAGGTAAACTCATGAAAAACACAACCATTAAAGACAGTACAGGTACTTGGACTGTAAATCAGAATGGTGAGTGGACTGTAAACGGAGTTGTTCAGGTAAGATAATTCCGTAATAGCAGTTACATAGGTCAAACAGGAGGGGCATGTTGCAGAACGCAATTTGCCCCTCCTTCAAAAAAAGGTAGGGGACTGTTGGCTTTTGACAGAAAACAAAAATGTTTATATGGGTTCGATTCCCGTTTCCCCTCTTTACAGAAGTTTCTGTAAACAGTACATTGAAAACCGAATAAAAATATTTGATAGAAAAGCCGAAAATAAAGGAAACTTACGAAAGTATGTTTTCTTTCTTACATTTAAAAATAAGGTAGCATTTTTGCCGTTTTTATGTTATAATAATAGCATAGGAAACCAAAATACTAACACTTTTAAATGAATATTTTCTCTGATGGAACGGAATATTAGGATTTGCGACCTTAATAAAACATTCAAAGGAGAGAAGATTATGAGAAAGGGTTTTATTAAGGTTTTAACAGTAACTGCGTTATTGAGCATGTTGGCTTCATCAACCGTGTTCGCTGGACAGTGGAAGCAGGAGGGAAGCACATGGAAATACCAAAATGATGATGGCAGTTATGTAACAAATAACTGGCAGTGGATTGATGGTAAGTCCTATTGCTTTGACTCCAATGGAAATATGTACGCAAATACGACCACTCCAGACGGCTATACAGTAAATGCGGATGGACAGTGGGTAATAGATGGTGTTGTGCAAACTCGGAATGCAGATAATGCCCCTACAGCTACTTCTGACGAATACCCATTAAAAGGCAGAGTAGAGAAATACTTAGATACCTATGAAGGAAACTATGTATGGTATTGGACCAATGCAAACCTTGTTCGAGAGGGGCTTGTTCCAGCCGGAATGACACCTATGACTTACAGAAATAATCGAACAGTTGCAGATAAAGATGTAACTTATAATATTGGGTTGAGTGGAAATAGCATAGATGTACTGGCTAAATTAGCGGGTCTTCCAGATATGGCTTCATCAAATTCTCCAGAAGTTATCGCACTTGCAAATGAAGTCAAAGCATTTATGAACAGCTTTGATTGGAGAAATGCTTCTGATTTAGAAAAAGCTACCCGTATCTGCGAGCGTATTCATAGAGCTTCCTACGACCATGATGCTGCCAATGAAGCACAGACCACAGGTTGGTCCGATTCTTTAAGTTATACCGAATATGGATGCCTTGTAAACGGAAAGGCTGTATGTCAGGGCTATACAGGAGCTGCAAATCTTTTAGGACTTGCCGTTGGACTTAAAACCTTTGAAATGGGTGATGTAGGGCATACCTATCCCGTATTTCTTGTAGAGGATGTTTGGCTTGGAAATGAGCCTACCACACAGAATAAATACTTTACTGTGGAAGATGTATACCGTAAAAATGTTATCGGAACATATCAGATGTTAGGTCAATACTGTGAAGCTACAGGATATACTGTTCCAACAGATAAATCCATGTTAAGCCAGTTTGGAACTCTTGGAGAAGAGTTCGGAAAAACCACCATTCAGTTTAAATCTGAATACAGATAAGCAAACAGAAACAGCTATCAAATATTTTTATTTGGTAGCTGTTTTTTTGTTTTGGAATTTATTCCAAAACGTATCTTGTTTCAAGACATTGAAACAACCATAAAATCGACGTATTTACATTTCTTGGGAAAATTAAAAATATAAGGAGATTAAAATGAAATACTTATTAAAACATGTCTTATATCCGCTGTTTATGTTTGGAATTTGTTGCCTATCCATATGGCTATTTATTGAAGATAGGTCAAAAAAATTATTTGAAAAAAGATATGGAGACAAATTTCGCTAATTCGAAGCGAAAATTTTAAGGAAAATAAATTGTTCACATATTAAATATAAAGGAAAGAAAAGACAAAACAATGGGAATTTATGTTCTGTTCCTGAGAGATGAACTGACTACTGTGAATTTGTACACAGACTATACAGAATAAAACGTATTGTGTCATAAACACTCTACAGCCAACAACGCACTAGCGTTTTTATATATAGTATAGAACTAAAAATACATGGAGGTATTTATATGAAAAAGAGAGCATGTGGAAACACATCTTAAAAACGTATTGTTTCGAAGGAAATGTTTGGCTTTGGCTCTCAGAAGTTCCTTCTGAGAAAGGATAGCGTAACAATCCGATACGTTAAGGCAAGATACGCCCGTTGTAATACAAGTGTATCTTGTGACTGAGCTTTGATTCTCAGAACGAGGTTCTGAGAAAAAATATTGAAACATGGAGGTACATATGAAAAAGGGACGATTGAAACGAGGGATGGCACTGTTTCTCTCGACAGTGACCCTCAGTATGTCTGTGATTCCTCATCTGCCACCCGATATCTTGACCGCATTTGCTTTCCATATGAACTTTAACACTTCTACCAGTGGAGATGGTCATTATGATATACGAGGTAGAGTGGATGGAGAAAAAGAAGAAACAGACTTCCTATGTATGAAAAAAGGAGCCAGTGCGAAATCGGGATATGACTACTATAAAACAGATAATGATGTCAGTTATTCCGAAGGCTCTATCGAGCATAAACGAATGTTTTGGGCGTATTTGCTGACTTATGGAAATACTCCTGGCATTCATTCGCAATTTAATGACCATTCTATAGAAAACTATTTTGGTCAGCCTTTAGCTGGAAGTACAAAAACTGCAAAGGAAGTCGCATGGTCTCAGGGTAAATCAAATGGTGGAAATCCACTTATTGATACTATGGCAAATGACGGTTTTATGCAGCTTGAAAATATTCCGGCTGGCTGTAAATCCCCTCAAGAGATTTTTAATTCCGTCAGCAAGTATGGAACACCAGAAGATGCTATCTCTATGGATTATTTAAAATCCGGTCCTGGAGAATTTGATGCCAAAAAACTTTATGATATGGCTGGATTACAAGATTGGGCTACATTTAGAAAATACTGTACCATAGAAGGCTTTCCAGTTAAGGTTTCAGGACCAGCGGGAGATAGAGAATATCCAATTCAAATCACATATGATGATTACTCATTTACATGGACAGTTATCGACCCGGATACAAAATATCCAATTGCATCTTTGGAAAAGGGAGAAGTTATTTTCAAAGTTAAATATAATCCTGAAATATTTAAGGTATTAAATGTAACTGGATTAATTGAATATTTCGAGACTGATGATGCTTATAACAAAGAATCTCAGCCTTTCTATCGTGCATTCGGTAAAGTGCAAGTAACATATCCTGAGTTCTACATGACAACCAAATGGAAGCCACAAGAGCCACAGGAACCAACTCCGGGTGGTGGAGGTAGTGGTTTAGGTGAAGGTGACACAATTTCTGTAAAGATTTACGAACATAAGGAAACCTTTGAAAGCCACTATAAAGTAGACCTCACAAAATATGATTACGAAACCGGACATCCTCTGAAAGATTCTATCTGGCAAGTATTGGAAGCCTTCCCTGATAAGGACCAGATTGGTACTGATGATGAAACGGATGGTAAGCTCGTAGAAAGTAAAATGCGAGAAGACCCGACCACATGGGATAACTGGTTGATTTTTGAAGAGGACATGGAAACGGATGAAAATGGATATATTAGCCATGACGATGAACGTTTCTATGATTTTGCACACAAATACTGTGACGGACATCCGATTCCACCAGAACCGGAAAGTAGTGGAGATGCCGAAGCAGATGAAGAAGCAGCGGATGAATATGCTCAGTTAATGGAAGAGTGGCAAGCAGCTGTTGACGAATGCGCCCAGGCTGCTGCTGACAGCAATGGAACATTCCATCACTGGGAATGTGGCTCTGAAACCGAACCATCCGAAGCAGAAGCATTTGAAGGCTCTGGATGTAAAACAGCCAGAGACCAGGCATATGAGAATTTCATTAATCTGAGATATTCCTACACCTTTAGAGAGGTTGACCCACGATATGGATATATCATTCATGGACCAAACGGACATCCGGATGATGTTCCTATTGAAATTGTAACCATTGCTTCTTCCGAAGCAGAAAAGGAAGCTGAGTGGACCGAATGCAGTAATGCAGATATTATTGTAGAAGGAAAAGCAGATAGTTCTCTTGGTGGAGGAAACAAGGATGAAGAAGGTGGAGAAGAAGGTGAAACAGAAAATGCAAGAGTTTTCATGGGAAGCCGTAGAAAGAAATCTTCTGATTCAAACACTGAAAGCAGATTGTATCTTACTGAAAAATATGAACTTTCCTGGGGCGAACAGATAGTCAATGCATTACGCAACTTTGTTGGTCTTCCGGATAAGTTTGTAGAAGAAAACAAATTCGAAATCAATATTGTTGCAGAGTATGACGAAGTTGAAGAAGCAACTCCTTCTGATGCAGAATATGTTGATGAAGAATTCCTGATTGACGATGTAGTTAATTCGACAACAGAGGAGACCAAGCCAGTAGAGGAAACTGAAAGTCAGGCAGAAGAAACCAAACCGGAAAAGGTAGAGCCTACAGTTCCTGAGACGGAGGAGCCAACAGCACCTACGCCAGCAGAAACAAAACCAGTAGAAGAAACCAAACCTGAAAAAGTAGAGCCTACTGCTGCCGAAACGGAAGCTGAGACAGAAGCAAAAGCCGAGACTGAATCTAACAAGGAACAGGTCAAGGAAGAAGTAACCGAAGAATCGAAAGAAATCAGCATTTCTGTTTCTCCGAGAAAAGTTCCATTGGTATCTGCAAAAAAACCAGAAGAAGCTATTTCGGGAGAAACTGTAGCAGAAGAGAATAAACCTGAAAGGGAAGAACCTACTGCTGCCGAAACGGAAGCTGAGACAGAAGCAACAAAACAGGAAAAACCGGAAGAGAGCAAACCTGAAAAGGTAGAACCTACAGTTGCCGAGACAAAAGCTCCTGTAGCAGAAGAAAGCGAACCGGGAAAACCGGAGATAGAAACCAGTAAACCGGACAACGTCTTGGAGGATGAAACTATCGCAGATGAAGATATTATTGCAGAAGATGATATCATCATTGACGAAGACAGACTCTTAGATGAAGATGAAGCAACGCCGTCCAATACAGACAGACCGCAGAGGACATCCTATGATTATGAGCGTGAAGGTGTTACCTTTACACTTGAAAAAACAGACCCAGGCAAATTCTATGAAGCTGCGGGTGGATACATTGACCTTGATGGGGCAATCGTTGATTCTCAGCCGGAAGTCGATAAAGGACCCGCTGACAATATTGGACATAGCTTTAAAGTTTATGACCACCGTGTACCAGGACAAATTCACTTTAACAAGAAAGATATGCAACTGGCTGCCGGAGAAAATCCAGACTATGATGCATATGGCGATACTCAGGGTGACTCAACCTTAGAGGGTGCTGTATACGGACTGTTCGCAGCGGATGATATCTATGGACCGGATACACAGAGAGACGATTCTGGAAATGTAGTCAAAGGAACAGGAATTATCTTTGATGCCAATGACCTTGTGGCGGTTGCCACAACGGACAAGAACGGAGATGGTTCATTCCTTACCATTACAGAGAAACCGCATAGCATTTATAACTATAAGGAAGGAAAAATCGAATATACCGGAAAGGAATATCCGAAGAACCTGTATGATGCAGATACTTATAGGAAAGAATACGATGAGGAAGAGACCGGAAGAATCTACAAAGACAACGTAACCACAAATGGAGACTACTGGATAGGTAGACCTCTGATTCTTGGAAACTACTATATTAAAGAGCTTACCCGTTCCGAAGGCTTTGAGCTTTCCATCACAGGTAAGGATATGGAAGTAACCAACCCGACTGACGACAACCGGAATGATTACGGAGACACAGATGATGCCAAGACACATCCGGAAGGAAGTTCCTGGATAAAAGAGAAGATGAAACATGTCGTAACATTCCCGGAAGGAAACGCAGCATACGGAAACAGGGAAAACCTCTTTGATATCATGGTAGGTTCCAACAATGCGACAAAGGGATTCAATGTTGTTATTGACGGACTGCCAGAAGGAGCGAACTTCTACTTTGACGATGTAAAGACTCAGGATGTTATCATCCAGGTTCCGGTTGGTGGAACATGGGAAGATGCAAAAGAAGAGCCGTTATACATGACAGCGGAAGATTCCACAACTCCGAAGAGAGATATTGATGGAAACCCGATTAAAAATCCAAATGCAACATTAATTCCATCTCCATATGTTGGAGTCGGATTTGAAGCTAAAAAAGCAACAGGCACAACTGCCAATCCATCTGATACAGGAAAATATAACGCAGCATATAAAGACGAGGACGCAAACTTCCGCTATGTGAAGTACGAACTTGAACAGATGATGCGTAGCATGGGAATTGATACACCAAAAGACAGTGCAACTGGTTCTTATTCCCAGATAGATTTCCCAGTTTACGATGAAGCAACAGGTGGTGGTGCATATGGAATGCCAGAAGTTACTATCAATGTAAGCAATGTATCAACCAACGCATCCGTTATCAATGCGATTCTGGATTATTACATTGCAAACCGCATTTACACTTATGGTGGTTTGCAGAGCATCCAGATGACAGGAAACACTGCAAGAGTAACCATTGTAGTTGGAATGAGTCCGAAGAAGACAACTCTTTATGAGTTAGATGATACAGGCAATGCAGTTGCCGGATACTTATTCAAACTTAATGAAAAGACCAAACGCTATGTATTAAGGAAGTATACAGGAGACCAGGTACAGGTTGTTCAGATTCCGGGTGCAAATGGCAAAGCAAAAGTAGTCTTTGCTCCAGATTTCAGAATTAATGAAAATGGAATGCCAGAAGACCTTATGTCAACCATGTCAGGTGAAGAATACCTCTGCTATGCTCCAGGAGATACCCTGTATGATTACTGGTATCAGGATGGAAATGGCAACTGGGTGGGACATGAAAAAGTCAGAAGAAAAGTTTATGTTCCGAAATTTGAGGACCAGAAGGTAGAACAGTCTACTACCAATACCTCTAAGGTTCCAGTTGTTCCGTCTAAGGAAGCCGTAAAAGACCCGGTAGGAAGCACTTATGTAGTTTATGACCCGATTTCCAAACAGTACACCTTACATGCTGGCGCAAAAGACGCTGATTTAGGTGGCGTGAAGTCATCCCACTTTACGATTGCCATTGACGATGGAAGAACCCAGCTTACACAGGCTGACATCGACAAGATTGGCGAAAACAATGTTTGGGGCTATGAAGTAGGAAAGACTATCAGCAACTCCGCTTACATCATGCGAGTTTCCGGTGCGGGTGCGAGTGTGCATACCTCTGAGGACTTTAATCAGGATGAGTCTTACATTAAGAATCAGAGACTTGTCTACAGTGGAATGTTTGACCTCATCGAAGATGGAAATACAAACAATTCACCAAATCCGGTGCAAGAGCGTATTATTGCACAGAAGATTAAAGTTACAAAGAACATTGATGAAAAATCCTACAATAACACAAACTCTTACACAGAAGTACACGAAGACTGGTTCACAGAAACCTTTGGCGGTTTATTCGGAAAGAATTCTCCAGCCAAGAAGATGGATAACTTCCGCTTCAAGGTTTACTTAAAGTCAAACCTGGAACGCCTGTATCGTGACAATGACGGAAATGTGCTCTGGCAAGACAGACTGGGAAATGAAATTGATGTCCTTGACAGAAATAAGAAGTTCCCGGCACTGGTCAACAAGATTTATACCAAAGTAACTCATGTGACGAATCCGCTTTATAAGGATTCCGAAGATGCAATCGTAAGCAATGACGCTCTGTACAGCTACACAGACGGATATATCAATGAAAACCAGAATAATGGTTATACTTCTATTCTGGAGACCATTGAAGTCAAGATGGAAGATAATGCTTCTACCAGAATGGTCAAGGCTTACAATTACGACAAGTTCTTTGATGCGGTAGCAGTTGCAAACAATGATAAGTGGGACGATGCAAACCCGACCTACACCTCATGGCAGCCTATCGGAAACACAGCAAACCGCACGGACAAGACCATTGAAAATGCGAAGGTTTCTGACAAGGTAAGACAGTTTGCGATTGACTGGTATCTGGATGATGAAATTGCAAAATTAATCAAGAAAGTACCAAACAACCCAGCAGAGAACGAAGACAAAGACGGAAGTGTTCCTTATTCAGACGAAATGTATGATGAAGCACTCCGCAATGCAATCATCAAAGCAGAGAACTACTTGAAGCCATTCTTCTCCTATGATATGGATGAAATTTATTCCATCGAATGGGATAGTGAAGAAAACGGTGGCAAGGATAAGGATACAACAACCTTATCAGCAAATACTCTCTACGGAGATGCAGCAAACGACAGCGAAGGCTACTACTTTGCAAACTCCCAGTATCTGCCTTATGGTACATATGTGGTAGTAGAGCAGCAGCCAAGATATGACCACTTAGAAGACTTTAAGAATAAGCACTATCAGATTGATAAGCCAAGAGAAGTAATCCTTCCTTCTGTTTATGAAAATCACGATGGCGCACAGGCTTCTCCGGAAGTGACTAATCCGTATTATAATTATGATGCGAATATCACACAGCCAGACATGGAGAAGAAGTACAAAATCCGATTTAATGAGGAAGCACTTCATCTCATCAAGGGAAGAAATGCAGAAGGTGACTTCGAGGTTTACAAGTACGGAATGGATATTGACAACATTGATAATGGCGTAACGGGAGCTGCTGCCGGAGATTACTTCGCACTGACCCAGAGTGAATTCAAACCGTACAAGAACTACTACAACGAACAGGATGACAGAACGACAGGAAATGTTCCTTACTATCTGACAGAAGGTTTGAGTGGTAGAACTGGAGTATCCAAATACTACAGATACAGTTCCGTAGCAGAAAATGCGGGAACGGCAAATGAAGTACAGTACACAGGTGGAACAAAGACAGAGGATAACGGACCGGGATTCTTCTATAAGGATAACGTAAAGACCATGCAGGGCGAGCAGATTGCTTATGATGGCAAATACGCACCAATGTTAGTTCCGTGGACTGTAGTAGCACCAAATGACACTGCGGATGAAGAAGCAGATGCAGTAGTACAGGCAAACGGCGAAAGCACTTATAAGGGATATGACTACACGAAATTCCGCAACCGTTTCTTTACCACAAAGTTAAGACTTGAGAAGCTGGATTCCGAAACCCATGAAAACATCCTTCATGATGGAGCAATCTTCAACATCTATGCTGCAAAGCGAAATGATGCGAAGGATGGCAATGGCGAAGTTATGTTCTATGAAGAGGACACTCTGATTTCCGGAACAAAGGAATTCTTAGAGTCCATGTGTGCAACAGACATTAAGCCTATCGCAAGACGATTCTCCTTCATAGACCGTCTGACCGGAAAGGAATATGGACCTGGAAATCTTTATACGGGAACTGTTCCGGCTGGCACTCCGATTTGTGAAGAGCCTGAAAAGATTATCCTTGGAGATTCCGAAGGAAATCAGACTGTCGCATTCAAGTCCTATTCAACCGTCCTTGACGGAAAGATGAAGGATGAGGAGACCAATACCAATCTGGTTTACCAGAACCAGACAGTAGGTTATATTGAAACACCACAGCCGTTAGGTGCGGGTGTCTATGTAATCTGCGAAGCAAAAGCACCATCTGGCTACACCAGAAGCAAACCTATTGCTGTAGAAGTATATTCAGACAAGGTTACATATTATAAACAGGCGAATAAGGATGAAAGAGTTCTTGCAGCCATGTATGAGTACCCGTCTGATAATCCGACTACCAATGGAAACAAGCCACAGGATATTGTAAATGTGGCAAGAGTCAATGTAGAAAACGCTCCTATTAAGCTGACTGTTGAGAAAGTCAAAGAGTCCAGCCAGGGAACAGCAAACACTACACCGGATAAGACCGTAAAATACAAAGTCAGTGGAAGAGTAGACGGCACTTTAGCAGAGATTGGAAACAATCCGGATTTAGAGTACGCATACAATGAAGCTGGAGAGTATTTAGGGTATGCTTGGAAGAAGGGTACTCTGGAATATCTGGTAGAAAGAAAGAATGCTGGAGAAAACGTTGAGATAGCCTATGAGGGCAAGGTATTTGCCGGATATGGTTTCGTGACGAAGACCCTTGAGACCGCAGACGATGCCAACGGATATGTTGCGGGAGCAACCATGACCCTCTTTGATGCACTGGAAATCAAACTTTCCGGTGACACACAGGACCATGCATATGAAGGTCTTGTGATTGAAAGAACTGCCGACAACAATATCAGCAGAATGTATGTAAAACAGGGATATGCCGGAAATAAAGTCGAATTCGTAAAAGAAAAAGATGAAGACGGCAAAGAATATGTCCTTGAATATCCGGCTGGCGTAGATAAGAACCAGAACCCGATTAAGGCAGAAGGTAACATCTGGACAGCAGAGACGATTGAAAGACCGGATACAGATATCCTGTATTACGACCTTGACAGTCTGGAAGTCATTTCCGTTGATAATGTAGATGGCAAGAAAATCAAGTACGGATACAATAAAGACCATGATAAGGTATCCATTGATGTACTGGAATCTGATAAGAAGAATCATCCAAAGACAGATACCGAGTATTCCATCTATGCATTTAAGGGTGGAATCCCATACTTAGAGTTTGTTGGTGGAGACTTCAACGAAATCAGCTATTCCGCTATCAATAAGACCATAACGGTTGGAGAAGGCACAGTGGTATATCATCTTGACCGAGATGGAAACCGTGATGCCAAGGTAGACCCGTATACAGGCATGGCATACGTTACGGAAGAAAAACCGGACGGAAGCGAAAGAGTCCTTGTATGGGCTGTCAACATCCACCGAGATGAGTTTGGAAACATTATCGCAAGAGACAAGATTACCACCTCCAGAATTGCAACTCTGGGAGAAAACGTAGACGGATATCATGAGGATGAGATTGTGGATGTTACCAATAACTCCGGACATGACATTCCGAATGAAGAAAAACCGTACTATGAACACAGCGAATCCGGTTACATTACCGGAACATGGGACTCTGCTGCCGGAGAAGAAAGCCATAAGGAGAGTACCGTAAACAAGAATGAGAACGGTCAGAATATGAATGATGATGTTCTGGTGGACGATAACAATGGTACGTTCAACAAGGAACTGAATCCGACATACGATGAACACGGTCTTGTAAACTACTACCAGAGAAGTGACGAAACCTATGATAAGGGAACCGAACTCTATGACAGAAACGGAGACTTTGTCAGATATCAGGATTCCGACAATCTGGAAGAGTACAACAATGCAGCTTACAGAATCAACGACCATGACGAGTTATTTGATGGAGATGAAACCAAGGAACACCAGACACAGAAGAATCTCTGGCACAGACAGGGAGAAAACTACATTCTGGAAAACACCTGGGTAACATCCGACAAGACTCCAAATGACCCGTTTGACACCACTCCGATGGATGGACAGCCTGACGTACTCAAACGAGTACCAGTCGGACACTACATCATGGAAGAGTTAAAAGTACCGAAGGGCTACTTAAAGGGAATGCCAACAGGTATCACTGTCAATGAAACGGATGTAATGCATCACGCCAGCATGATAGATAAGACCACCAAAGTTGAGATTTCCAAGATTGACGGTACAGACAAGCAGACATTCGACATCATCAACATGGAGACCGGATTAAAGGAAGGTACAACCGTTGAAGGTAAGAATGGCTATGGATACGGACAGGTAGCGGATGCAATCATTGCTCTTTACAAAGCAAAGAAAGTATATACCGCAGACTTTATTACCTATCCGAAGGGTTACTATCTGGTTCGTGAGAATCCGAATGGGGACCCGATTACCTACTATGCAACAGACAGTATGGTAAGCAGCATCAAGGAGTTGACAGCGAAGTGGACAACGGAAGCTGCACCTATCTATTTAGAAGGTGTACCGGAAGGTTACTATCTGTTAGAAGAACTTGAGACTCCGGATGGATTTGCAACCGCAGAGCCGTTAGAGGTTTATATCAGCAACACCGCAGAAGTCCAGACTGTTATCATGAAGGATGACCATACAAAGGTAGAGGTTGCCAAGCATGAAATGACAGACAAGGGCAAGGAACTGTTAAATGGAGCTGGCTTTACCCTTTATAAAGGCAATGCAGACGGAACTTACAATCCGGCTGATGTAGTGGATACCTGGATGAGTGATGACATGACAGATTACACAGATGTTATCAATCTGAAAGATTATCCGAACACATCCGGAGAAGATAAGGAATCCGGCTTCCGAAGCGAGTTTGAAGCCATGTACAAAGAATATGGCACAACCGAAGGAACCACCGTGCGCTGGTCCGTAGAACGTACTGCAAAGAGAAGTTCCGCAGACGATAATGCATGGGTACTGGAAGACAGAAAACTTGTAACGGTAGCAAACAATGTCGTAACGTTCCCGGCTGGTATGTCAGAGGAAGACAAACAGGGATTCCTTGCAGCATACAATGCCAATACGAAAAATGAAAACATCATCAAGTGGGCGAATGAGAAGTCAGCAACGTATGTATCCCATACCCAGATTGACAGCTCCATCGTAGACGGAAAACCATCCGCTACGAAGTTCCCGACCACAGCAACGATGCTGTTTGAAACAAATGACGGTAAGCAGATAGAAATTACAGCTTATCAGGAATCCGCAGACAGGACCGGAACAACTTATCAGTTTGATTATAAATTTGACTATAAGAAACTTCCGTCCATCAACAAGTATGCAAATGCATACACAACCATAGATGGACACAGGAGATTTGATTATCTCCCAATCAATTCCACCTATGTACTGGTTGAGACCACTGTACCGGATGGATATGCGAAAGCAGAAAACATCGTCATTACCGTTAAGGATATGATAGACGTACAGTACTACTCAGTCATCAACGAAACAACCGCAATCAGAATTTCCAAGGTATCCGAAGGAAAAGAAGATGAACTCGTGGGTGCAAAACTGGCACTTTACAAGGCAGCAGATGATGGTACATTCGTACAGGATGAAGCACATCTGATTACCACATGGGTATCTGGAAATGATGGGACTTACACGGATACAGACTTTGTAAATGGTCTGATTCCGGATGGTTACGAGAAGGGAGACTTAAAGCCACATACCATTCACGGATTGAAAGATGGAACATACTACTTAGCCGAGCTTTCAACACCGCCTTACTACACAACCTTTGAGCCAGTGAAGATTGAATATACTGGCAGCGAGGAAATCAAGTTTGTGCGTGTGTCTGATAAGCCAGTCCTTGGAGAACTGATTATTCGCAAGACGGATATGAATGATGCTCCGTTAAAGGGCGTAACTTTCGAACTGAAAGCATATAACAAGGCTGGAGATGTCGTACTTGAGAAACATGTGAGTGACACAAACGGTATTGTGACCGTAAGAGACCTTCCTGTAGGAGAAGTAACACAGGATGGAACAATCGTTCCGTACACCTACAAACTTCGAGAGGTGAATCCTCCGAACGGATTTGCTGCAAGTGCAGTGATTAAGTCCTTCCAGTTTGACCCGGACAAGGGTGGAGTTTCTTATCAATATGGTGAGTTCGCAACGGAGAACGTAACTGTTAAGAACGAAAAGACCAAGATTTACATTGAGAAGAGAGATTTCACACATCTGGAAGATGATGGAATTGAAGGAGCATTCATCGAAGGAGCTGTCCTGGCAGTCTATGAAGTAGAAGGCAAAGATGCCGAAGATAATTACATCTATGATGAGACAAAGGCACTGGATACCTGGACTACATCAAAAGATGAGCCAAGACACATGATTGAAGGCTTAGTAGCCGGAAAGAGCTATCTGCTCAAGGAGTTAAAGGCTCCGGAGGGATATAACCTTATGAAGCCTATCGTCTTCACGATTTCCGAAAACGGCAGAAGCATTCAGAGTGTAACCAATAAACTGAATACTATCACAGTCAACTACATCACACCAGAAAGCCAGTATCTTGACACAGACAATCTGGACATTGATTCCATTGAATCTGTAACACTGACTGGTAGGTATGTATCCAAGGTTGAAATGGTAGTAACTGACAAATCCGGACAGGAAGTTGCTTCTTGGACTTCTGACGGAAATCCGCACACCATCTTAAATACAGATGGATTAACAGGCGGGGAGGTTTATACCTTCACAGAGTACACCTGTTACTCTGACGGAAGCAGAACAGCCACAGAAAAGACCACCAAGCGTGTGAACTTCAATGAAAGTGGCGAATACGTTGTAGATTCCAGACAGGTTGGTTCTACGAACCTGACCCTTTACTGGGCTGATGGTACGGAGATTGAGCACTTTACTCCAAACTCCTTTGTAAATTACAAGACCATCAAAAACAATGTAAATCCGGAGAATCCGAAGGTAACGATTAAAAACCGCAACGGAGTCAATGGAGATGTTCTGGACCCGAAACAGGTAGTAATTAACACGATTGCTTATGTCAATACAGCGAATATCAAGACAGATATTACAGTAAAGGCAAAAGTAAACAATGCACTGATTCTTAACGCAGAGGACGGTGGCACAGTATCCGGAGATACCATTACATGGGTAGTGAAGGATGTTGCTCCTTCCACAAGCGGATATGTAACCTTTGACACACAGGTAGATGATAGGTCTCAGGAAACCATAAGCGTAGATGCTGAAATCTCCTTTAATACAAAGACATTCAGCACCAGCAAGTTTGCACCTATCATGCAGCCGAACAAACTGACTGTATATAACGAGCTGACAGGCTCCGGTAAAGAAATGTATGCCGGAGAAACCTCCAACTTCCGTATCAGACTCTACAGCGAGCTTGGTGCTGAGTTAAAGGGTATCTATCAGTACACAGGCAGCAGAACCGGAGAAATGAGAAGTGGTGACATCATTACCCTAGCTGGCAATGAATACATCGTCATTAATCCTGGCAACATTTACAAAAACGTAAAATACAAAGTTGAGCGAATTCCTGATGAAACTCAGAAAGTATTTACGGAACGTAACACAGAAGGCGTTGCAGCAGAGGACACCGGAGCATTTGCAGTATTTACACGAAATGTAAAGGATACCTCAGAACGTGAACTCTTCGTTAAGGGAGGAAAGTATCTCTTAATTGAGACAACAAACTTCACAGATGGAGAGAGCCGTGAAAGCAACAAGATTCAGTTTACACTGAACGAAAACGCTTCTATCGACAGCATTGGCGGTTATGATAAAGAAACCCATGTTTCTTTAAGCAAGACTGATATTACAACCGGAGAAGAACTTCCGGGCGCACATATCGTCATCAAGGACAAGAATGGTAAAGTCATTGATGAGTGGACATCCACAACAGAACCGCACATCATCACAGGAAAACTGACTCCGGGTGAGGAATACACCATGATTGAGGAAGGTGCTCCAGATGGATACGGTTATGCAGAAGAAATTAAGTTCACTGTAAACGAAGACGGAACTGTAGACAAGGTAGTAATGGAAGACAAGAAGACCCATGTGGTATTCCACAAAACTGACATTACAACCGGAGAAGAATTACCTGGCGCACACATCGTTATCAAAGATAAGGATGGCAAGGTAGTAGAAGAATGGATATCTACCACAGAGCCACATGAGATTGTTGGAAAGCTGATTGCTGGCGAAGAATACACCATGATTGAGGTTGGACCTCCGGATGGATATGCTTACTCAGCAGAGATTAAGTTCACAGTCAGTCTGGATGGAACAATTGATAAGGTGGTAATGGAAGATAAGCCGACTCATGTAACTATCACAAAGACCGATATCACAACTGGAGAAGAACTTCCGGGTGCTCATATTGTCATCAAGGACAAAGACGGTAACATCGTGGATGAGTGGATTTCCACAGACAAGCCACATGAAATCGTTGGCGAACTGATTGCTGGCGAAGAGTACACCATGATTGAGGAAGGTGCTCCGGACGGATACGGTTATGCAGAAGATATCAAGTTCACTGTAAACAAAGACGGCTCGATTACAACTGTAGTTATGGAAGACAAACCTACAAAGGTTGTAATCAGCAAGGTTGACATCACAACAGACAAGGAGCTTCCTGGCGCACATCTGCAAATCAAGGATAAAGCCGGAAACGTGATTGAGGAATGGGTTTCTACAGATAAACCTCATGAAATCACCGGAAAATTGATTGCGGGTCAGGAATACACCCTTATCGAGACAACAGCACCAAACGGCTATTTAGTAGCTGAGAGCATCACATTCACAGTCAATAGAGATGGTTCAGTCAACACTGTAGTCATGAAGGATGAAAGAAAGCCTTCTGGCGGTGGCAGTGGTGGTGGCGGTGGAGGTGGCAGCAGACCATCCAAACCGTCCAAGTATCCGATTGAACTTATCAAACGTAATGTAAACAATGAGTTCGTTCCAGGAGCGGAGTACGGTGTCTACACAGAAGGTGGACATTTGGTAACAAGCGGAACAACAGGCAGTGATGGAAAATTAACCCTGTATCTGTCTGCCGGAAGTTATTATGTACAGGAGATTTCCTCTCCATCCGGATACTCGCTGAACCCAATGAAATACCCAATCAAGGTATCCTCAAAAGGCTTAGAAGAGGGTGGAAGTGGAAATGCTGTAAATATGGTTGATGATTTTGCAGTCGTTGCCATCAGCAAACTTGACATAGCAACTCTTGAACCACTGGAAGGTGCAGTATTTACAATGTATACGATGGACGGAACACCTGTGGCAACTGCCACATCTGGACCGGAAGGCTATGCAGAGTTTAGACAGGTTCTTCATGGAGATTACTACATCATGGAGACAGGAGCACCAGAAGGTTACATTCTGTCACCAGAAAAACGATATGTAAGCATTACAAAGTTCTATACCAATGCAGCTCCGATTATCTGGTATAATAATCCGGATATATCGAAGCTGAGACCACGAACTGGAGATGACTCGCCAATCATCCCGGTTACAGTATTACTGCTTTTCGCAGTATCCGGTTTCTGCGTTTATTCTTACAAAACGAAAAAGAAAAAACGTGAGGAAGAATAAAACAGAACTGTAATTGAGGAGGGGGATACCTTTCCCCCTCCTTTTTTTAAAACACCTACAGTTTCTCGCTGATTTACCAAAAGATAAGCAGACAAAATAACAGGAGAAACATGAAATGAAAAAAAATTATGATGAATCAGGTCTTGTTGATTATATTCGAACACTTCGAAAAGAAAAAAACATCACACAGGAAGAGGTTGCAAATAGACTAGGAATCTCCAGAGGCATGTATGTAAGAATTGAAGGAGGGTTATCTCCATGTCTTCCCTATTTAGAAGGTCTGATAAATATAATTGGAGAAGATTTAAACTCTTACTTTCCATATGATATTAATTATTACACCAATCAAAGACTCTTCCTTTATATGTTGTTATTTGGAATTGACTGCAAAGATGTTGCGGATGCATTAGAACTCAAAACGAATCAGGTAAAAAATCTTCTTAAATCTGCAAGAAAAAAATATCTCATACAATATAAGGAGGAAATGGACGAATTATTTCCGGATTTGTATGAGGTTGACCTTAAAACAAAAATAAGACTAGCTGGGAAAAACAGTGTAATTGTCAAAATTGAAAAAAAGGAATATATATTTTTAAACGCCGCTGGGAAGAAAACAAAAGACACTTTTATTGAATTGATGAACAAATGACTACATAACATACAAAATCATCAGTTTTTCTCTAATTTTGATACCTTTTCCTTAAAGTAAACTTAATAAATTATAAGGGTTGACAGTTCATCGAACTATAGATTATTGTTATCTATAGATATAGCAGAGAGGAGAACTTATGGTCAATGATATATAAAAAAAACGAGTCAAAAAGCAAAAAGCAATTAAGAGCTGTTCAAAAACAGATAAACTCCTATTACAATCTTGAAATACCACAAAAATGTCCTTATTGTGGGGGGAAAATGGTAATCAGAAAAATTGGAGACTATTCACCGGACTCTATCAATGCAGAGAAACTTTTATGCGTATGTGAGCATTACAATAAAACATGCACATGCTCATTGAAGGTAAAAGAAAACCAAAATGGTAAACTCATTCCCAAAAGCATTCCGGCTGATAAAAATTTAAAATCCATGCGCTGTGAAGCACATTATTATATGGATGCTATTTTAAGATATTACATCTATGATACAATGGAAGATATCTACAATCATCTTTCAAAAATCGAAAATATAGATAGGAACCTACTGCATATCTCCATGATGCGAGAAGGCAGATGCAGAGAAGTTATTCTCGATTTATTAAAATTGCTCGCAGCTCATCCGGACAAAGTAAGAGGAAGAGTTAATCCTTATTATTCGACATTTCCTGGCATAAAAAGTATCTCTGAAAAAGATGCAGCAGCAAAAGAGTTACTTGTAAAAATTAAACAGCAAGTCAGGTAAGATATGAGGAAATACAATGGATAAAGAATTAGGTTTTGATGAAAAATGGGAGAAATGTGAATTGAGTGTACAGGCTTATAATCACTCATTTAAAAGCCCAGAAATGAAAAAAAAGAGAAAGCAAAAACGGATGGGAATTCTTCTTTTTTTCTTTTTACTAGAATTGCTATGGTTTTTTTGGGTGGCATCAGGAAAATATGGACTCAAGACCTCAACTGCTGGATTGTGGCTGCCAATCATTATTCTTTTTGTGGCTACAATCATAATTATGTTTACTACAGAGGAAAATCAAAGTCAGAAAGAAGCATTACATATTCAATGGTTAAGAAATAGAATCATGCCTGTATTATATCCACAGTTTCAATATGTGTATGAAAACAAAACAGATGTCAAAACAGGACTGATGGAATTTTACAAAGAACATGTTGATACAGGGGCAGAAGAGATGCACTACTTTGGCTGCCTGATGAATGAAACCATAGATATCTATGAATTTTCTATTTACAACAAAGAAAAACAGCCGAGTTTCTTTGGAGTATGTATTTTGCTTCCTGATGATAAAATAAAAAATAAATGCACATTGGACCGTACTATGGAAAAAATGGAAAAACAATATTATGCATTTAAAAATATAGAAGAAGGCTTTCATGTAGTATATAAAGATAACAATTTTTGGATATTTTGTTCGGAAGTCAGCTTTGATAACTTCATGGACAGCATGAATCATAAAAATAAAATGGTTCCGAACATAGCACCAATAAATGCTGAACAGGTAAAGGAAAATTATATTTTCTTAAATAGTATTTCTTCGGCAATTCAAAATGGAGTGGATGTAAAGAAATTGACAAAACAATAAAAATAGAGTATTATATATATAACAGTTTTTCAAACAAGTTTAATGGTTTATAAAGTCAGAAGCAGAAGCATCTCTGCATCTGGCTTTTTTTGCGTTTGAAAACTGAAATTGAACAAAAAGGAGGGTAGTACTTATCCAACCGGAAAGAACAAATCAAAATCAAAAAAGGAGAGAAAAATGAAGATAAAACAGTATAAGACAGTATTGGGAGAGGAAAATATCCCGATGTTGGTAAAGGAAAAAGAAGTCCAGTATCAGGAAGTAAAAATGGATAGTTTTAACAAAGTTGTAAAAATGATGAGAGAAGTTTTCTCAATTCATAAACAAACAGAAGAATATCTTTATGAAATCTGTTTGGATACTCGCAATCATTTGCTTGGGGTATTTGAGATTTCTCATGGTTGTATCAGTTGTACTGTATCGAGTCCAAGAGAGATTTTTCAAAAAAGCCCTTTTATGCGGAGCATCTGCTGCCATTCTGATTCATAATCATCCTTCCGGAGATGTTTGTCCGAGTCGTGATGATATGAAAACCTATGAGACCATGAAACGATTGGGAGAAATGATGAATGTTTCTATCTTGGACAGCATCATCATTGGTACGCAAGACTGCTACAGTATCGCAAGCAACGATTAAAAGGAGAAATTCAAGTTGAAAAAAACATATTATCGGGTAGAACCCAAGTTTGACAACGATTATAAAGTTGTTAAAAAGGAATTGTATAATAAAGGAATCAATTGTTTTTTAACGGAAGAAGACGCTGTAAGACATTATAAGAAAGCGTATCAGGTTGCAGCAGATAAACACAGCCAGATAATGAATGCTATTGAGAAAATCAAAGAGGAAATCATTGATTTTCGTTTTGACTACTATATGGAAGGCGATACCTATGGCATTTATGAGGATGGCTCGTATATCGGGATTACCGTAGAAAGGTACGAGTTTAAGTTTCTGTTGTAAGAAGAAAAGAAAGGAAACGAATATGAGAATAATAAATGATTTTGAAATGTTTGATGTTTATGAAATGAAAGAACCAGCAAAGATTGACAATGGACTTTATACTATGTATTTAGCCCCCAATCAGCACTGGGACAAAAAAAGTGAGCTGGAACTCGAAAAAGATAATGTTTATATAGGAGAAACCGTAGCTGTGATGGTTAGGGAAAATAGTTTTGTAATAACCGGACACTCTGGAGAAGGATGCGTTACGTTTGTCAAAAATAAGACAAATATCAGTCCAACTTATATGGATGAATTTCCGATGAATGCGGTGTATAATAGTGCAAAAGACCTTCTTGGAGTCCTTGCTAAATCAGGACTGATTTAAAAAGGGGGTGAAGTTGCACATGAAGATTTGCCCTAATATGGGGAATATCACACCTATGGATATGGAACTGGTTAAGAAAAAAATAGCAACAGTTTTTGATGTTTCTTCTATCGTTATTAAGAGCAGAAGCTCATATTTCGATAAGGAAACAATACAAAATGAGTTGACAGAAGTAACGCAGCTTATATCAGAGCATGTTACGGTACGGATGATTTCGCAGTCTCTTTTTGCATGGGAAACCAGAAAAAAGGCATGGGATGTGCAACTTCTGTTACATGAGGAAACTCTGGAGTTACAGATTATCCTGAATACCGGAATGGAGACAAAAGAAAAGTTCCAAAAGTGTAAAAAAATCTGTAAGTTACTTTCGGAATTTTCCTCTATTCGCCTAGCAGCAGAGGTGTACTACCGTGCATTGATTGTTTCTGGTGAAGAGGAGCGAAAACAGGCAATTCGAAGCTGGAAAGGTTTTGATAAAGAACTGGTTGCTTTGTCTCATAAACAAGAGACAGCGTAGAAAGAAAGGAACGGCATGGAAATCAAACGCTACAAATTGACGGAAAGAGCGGAGCAACAGTATCGCAAAGGAGCAAAACAGGCGAAGGATATTCCTCTTCCTGTTTTGGAGTGTAAATTAAGTTCTTTGATTTATGCTTCCAAAGATAGATACTACTATTCGGATGAGGATGCCACGATAGCATTCGGGTCATGCCTGATTACTTTTTCCGTTGACGAAATTACGGATATTCGTTGGTGCAAAGAATACCACGGAAGCGGAATCTGTAGACAGGAAAAGGCGCAGTTGCTTCAAGCCCATCATTATTTTGGACTGAATAAGGACGGCGTAGCTTTTCTTGAGGACGAGAAAGAATAATTTAGAAGTAAGCTGTATTTCCTTTGCTGGAAGTACAGCTTTTTTAAAGAAAGGAATCTAAAAATGATAAAATACAGTGATTGCAGCAATGGATACAAATATGGAACAGACGGGAAACAGTTAGCAAACTGGAATCCGGATAAAGACTATGGAGAGGAATATGCCAAGGTATACTTTCGTATTGATACTCCTATCTATCAGTATCCATTCAATAACTATTCCAAAGAAGATATGGAAGCATTCTATCAGGAAGTAAATGGAATCCTGGATACATTTGGTTTCCATAAGCCGGAAGAAAAATATGTGGTTGGTCTGGTATGCGGAAAAGAACGTCTTCATGTACATCCACAGGAAGTATCCGGGGAGGTAAAGAAAAACCGCATTAAGCAGATTGTAGAAGCACTGGATGAAAAAGGCACTCTTTTTTCTATTCGTTGGGTGGATGTTTACGCTACTTATTATGATATGACAGATGCGGAATATCGTAATAAACTGGATGAAAAACGCCCGGAAATGGAAGAAAAGATAAAGGAGCTGGCAATGACAAAACGAAGAGATTATTTCAAGAGTGCAGAAAGTATTGCAAGCCTTCTTGGAAAGGAATTTTTTGTGCATCGTGTCGGAGAAAGAAATAATGATACGCAAAAAGACAAACAGGCAGCAGAACAGTATGTTCTTGGAGTCATTCAGCGAATGATTCAGGACGAAGTTCTGGACAGTTCGACAGCAAAAGATGGAACGTTTGTCATTCGCACTATAAAAGAAAAAGAAAGGAAAAAAAGGACTGCTGCCAAAGCCAATTCTCTGGCTATGCAGGCTTAATGGTTAGGAATTTTGTTTATTCAGCAGTTCAAATGTAGAGAATACAGGAGGAAAAGAAATGAAAGCAGTAAATATTAAATGGGACACAGATGGAGACAGACAGTTAGCAAAGGAACTTCCGTCCGAAATTGAAATTCCGGATTCTCTTATTGAGGATATGGAGGATTTTGATTTGGAAGAAGAAAATGAGGAAATATCCGAATATCTTTCAGATGTTACCGGATTCTGTCACTTTGGGTTTGATTTAGTAAAGTAAGGAGAAAAACATGTCACAAACTAAAATTTATGATTCAAAGGATTACGAAAAGACGATAAAAGACATCTATGGTTTGGATGTAGAAACAGTTCAGAGTGGCACAATAAGCAAAAGTAGTTTAATCCAATTTTGTGTTGCGCTTGACAGTGAAGAAATGTAATAGTATACTTACTATATAAGTTTTTAAACACAAGTCAATTGGCATTTAAAGTCAGAAACAGGGTAACACCTGTCTCTGGCTTTTTTTGTGTTTGAAAAGGAACCAGAAAGGAGGGTAGACCTTTAGAAAGTAACTAAAAAGGAACAACAAATTCAAGAAAAAGGAGAAACCAAATGAAGGAAAAGGTAAAGTACTATGAAGTAGAATTTGACCACGACATTCGTTCCAGAGAACATGGAAATGAAACGATTGGATTTTACAGTATCTGCATTCGTGCAATGCGGGAACCTTCTTATGAGGAAGCAGAAGAATTCTGTAAAAACGATATGATGGCTATGAAAATGGAGCATGTGGTTGCAATCCGGGAAATTGATGATTATGAAGCGCATCAGTTTTTCGATATGGACGAAGAAGAAAGATATCCGATTTTCAGATAAAGAGGATAACAAAAAGGAAACAGAGAAGGTGCAAAACACACCTTCTCTTTGTTTGAAAAGAAAGGATGTAAAGTATGCTTTATTATTATAATGAAAAAGAAATAGATAAGTTTTACAAAGAAGATGTAGTGTTTTTCTGCAACGGTGCGGGAGATATTTGCATTGATGGAAAAGATAAAAAAGAGGAAGACCTTCCGGAAGACCTGAGACGAGCCTACCAGGAGCTGTGGTCTGAAAATACCGGGTCTTACTGCTATCTTTGCCAGTTCAAAGGAAAGGATTCTATTACATTGTGTAATGAATTCTCTTATGACGCTGATTCTGAATGGGGAAAAATGTCAAAAAAAGAATTCGAAAGCAATGTTTTTAGAAATGCCCGTAAAATAGCAGACCTTCTGGGAACACAGGCAGATGTGGTTGTAACAAAAGAAAAAACTCCGTTTGCAGACTTGGAAGTATACGTTGTCATGGGTGCTGATGTGTCTGTAGAGTATTTTAACAGAGTAGCGAACACTCTGTATGAATTCATCTATGAAGTAGCAGATGTTCCGTTTCATTTGGTAGAACGCAAAAAAGACCTGGTTTCTATGATATGTGAATTAGAAAAAGGAGAAACACTGGAACTTTCTGTAGGGGATTCAGACTATAAGACTTCCTATTGCGTGGAAAAAATGGAATGGAAGGATTCCTGTCTGGTGCTGATGGGAGGATACGGAGGAGAAACAAAAAGCTGTTTTCTTCCTGTGGCTTCTGTAACAACGGACAAATCCTATAATGAAACAGACCATGAAGCAGTAAAGCGGCTGGTTCGAGAATTCTGCGACCTGGTTCATGTAAAAGCAGATGATTTTACAATAGAAAAAGCAGCTGAGTAAAACTAGCCTTCTATGGTTGACAATGAAATACCAAAATAGTGATATTGTCAATATTGGTTTACACTTTTTTCTCAAGAATGTTCGACCTTATGCT
>ENA-OOZR01000332-OOZR01000332.1-human-gut-metagenome-genome-assembly--contig:-NODE-332-length-44058-cov-19.477240_pt1 | contig 44058 bp, 54 predicted proteins | sample MGYA00241045_ERZ501406 | MGnify/ENA primary metagenome ERZ501406 (study PRJEB25962, sample SAMEA2042920) | human gut metagenome | biome: human gut; feature: human-associated habitat; material: faeces...
AGATAACAGGAGGTAATATGAACGAATTAAAAATTTTTAATAATGAAGAGTTCGGCAAAATTCGAACAGTGACAATTGACAATGAACCGTGGTTTGTTGGGAAAGATGTGGCAACAGCATTGGGATATGCAAATACGAGAGATGCTCTTGCTACACATGTAATGAAAGAAGATAAGAATACCGTCGTGATTTCCGACGGAAAAAGAGGAAACCCGAATCAAGTAGTAATTAACGAATCCGGTCTATACGCCCTTATCTTCGGTAGCAAGTTGGAAACAGCGAAAAGATTCAAACACTGGGTAACATCAGAAGTTCTTCCTGCCCTTCGTAAGACCGGATCCTATGAGATGCCAAAGAAGAAACAAAGCAACGAGCGTCTCGCCAGTGTCAACAATGCTGTAAAGATTTTAACGCCGATGCTCCAAGCAGCAGGGTGCAACAGTAAAATCCAGCTCCTGACTGCAAAATCACTTTATGAGAAAGCAGGAGTCAATCTTCCAATCACGATCGAAGCAGATCAGCAGTATGTGGATACGGTACACATTGCAAGACAGGCAAGGCTTTACTACAAGAGTTCCGGCAAGCCGGCTGATAAAGCTGTGAATGAGATTATCCGTAGGTTGGATTTATCAGAAGATATGTACACGGAAACATGGGAATCTAAAGGAAAGTGGCAAGGCACTGTCAGAAAGTATGCACCAGAAGTAATCAGTATGGTAAAGCAGTGGTACGCCAACAATGGATATCCGAGAGAAATCTCGTATACGCAGTGCGATGGACAAGCGAAAAAGTATCATGTCATCGTTAGAGATTCAGACACAGAGTAAAAATGCGCAGGACAACATACCTCGGACAATCCAACCTGCATACATAGTAGAGAGGTGATGATTTTGATCGTAGAAACAGTAAAAGTAAAAAATGCAACAATCCGAGTACATGATGATTGTTATGTGGATCGCACAGAAGAGGAAGTCAAAAAACTTATAGATGGATGTTGCCGGATTATTCAGGGAGCATTGATACGAAAAGAGAAAACCGCTTAGGCGGTAGAAGGGAGGACAAGCATGGAGATTAAAGGAACATACCGCTGCGATACCACCCAGTATCCAAACACATTAAACAGCTGGGACATCCGGTCTGTATCGGTTGAGTTGCCGGAGCAGGACAAGCCTTACTGGCATAAGGTTGCAGCAGCTGTGATCGGGTTTGTGCTGGTGCTACTGGCGTGGTATCTGGTGGTTGGGTATTAAAAATGAGCACCTACGAAAAGGGTAGATGTAGGTACTCAGGTAAAAAATCAATTTAATTTTAAGCGAAAAGGAGAGAAATGTAAATGAAAAAATTTGAATTAACCAGCGAATTTGTAACTTTTTTAGGAAAGACGCTCTTTAGAATCAAGGCTCTTGTGTCGTTTGGTGATGTAGCAGAGGGAGAATTGGGCGGATTTATAGAAAGGGAGAATAATCTTGACCAGTCCGGTGACGCTTGGGTATACGGTGATGCTTGGGTATACGGTGACGCTCAGGTATGCGGTGACGCTCAGGTATTCGGTAACGCTTGGGTATGCGGTGATGCTCGGGTATACGGTGATGCTTGGGTATACGGTGACGCTCAGGTATGCGGTGATGCTCGGGTATACGGTGACGCTCGGGTATACGGTGACGCTCAGGTATGCGGTGACGCTCAGGTATTCGGTAACGCTTGGGTATGCGGTGACGCTCAGGTATGCGGTGACGCTCAGGTATTCGGTAACGCTTGGGTTCAAAACTGCCGTGATTATTCTGCTACAAGCTGCTTCGGATCGGAAAATAGGACGACAACATTTTTCCGCACGAAAGACGGCGGAATCAGCGTGAGATGTGGATGTTTTTACGGAACACTGAGGGAATTTAGAGAAAAGGTGAAAGAACGACACGGAGACAGTCGACTGGCAAAGGAATATTTGATGCTGGCAGATTTGATGGAGTTTAGATTGTCTAAGGATGAGTAGGAGGATAAGCAATGGATAGAAAGAAAATACATGAACTTTTAGATTTAATTCTCGAGATTCAAGAGCACGGAGAAGGTAAGGATGGGTATCCGTACGTAAACATTGAATTTTTAAACTACGGGAGCAGAATACTTTTGTGCGCACAAGAAAACGGATTTGTCGAGAATGGAGATTACGATTTGTTTGACTGGATTACAACAGATGAGCAACTAGATGATGCAATCGTTTTGGCAGAAGTATTACTGGAAAAAGCAGCAGATATGGCGGGCGAATAATATGTACAAATATACAGAAGAACTGGAAGAAATAACAGATCAAGAAGCGGCTGAAAAAGACAGATATTTTAGGGTACGCAAAAGGCACTATCAGAATTATTGTGATTTTATGGAGGAAATAACAAATGGCAACATTATACGAGATTGACGAAGAGATTTTAAATTGCGTAGATCAGGAAACGGGAGAGATTATCGACCCAGAAAAGCTGGCACAGTTGCAGATGGATTTTGACAAAAAGGTAGAGGGAATTGCTCTCTGGATCAAAAACCTCTTATCTGATGCAGAAGCAATCAAGGCAGAGAAAAATAAACTGGCTGATCGCCAGCGGTCATGTGAGAACAAGGCGAGAAATCTAAAAGAATACCTGTCTGGCTACCTGTGTGGAGAGAAATTCAAAACACCAAGAGTTAGCATCTCTTATCGAAAATCAGAGAGCGTAGAGGTGCAAGACATTTCAAAACTGGATGAAGAATACTTGAAGTTCACTGATCCGGAGGTGGACAAGACCAAGGTGAAAAAGGCGCTGAAAGATGGAATTGAACTCTCTGGCGTTGTATTGGTACAGAACAATAATATTCAGATTCGGTAGGTGCAATCATGGGAAATTTGGATTTATATAACAGGGTTAGAATTGTCCCGGAAGAGGCAAAGAAGCCTATCAAAGGCGGCCGCTTGAACGGAATGACGGATATTAACCCTATGTGGAGAATCAAAGTACTTACAAGTGAATATGGTCCGTGTGGCATTGGCTGGTTTTACAAGCCTGTTAAGAAATGGACGGAGCAGGCAGGAGGTGAAACAGTTGCATTCGTAGATATCGAACTGTTTATAAAGGTAGATGGTGAGTGGTCGCAACCGATCTGTGGAACTGGGGGGAGTAAGCTATCGCAAAACGAAAGAAATGGTCTTTTTGTTTCCGATGAATGTTACAAAATGGCAACAACAGACGCTATTTCTGTAGCTTGTAAGCAACTTGGAATTGGAGCAGACGTGTACTTTGGGGCAGATAGAACTAAGTACGATTCTCCATTTGAAAGAGTGGAGCGAGTGCGAAACGAACTGAAAAAGCGCAGATGTTCAGAAGCGAATTTTATGCAGGTATATAGGTTGGATAATATTGAACAGGTGACAGATAGCCAAATCAAAGATTTTATAGCGAGAATGGAGGCGGCAAAGCATGACAGTGTGGATCAGAAGTAGAGTGCAGATGCCGAACTACGTGAAAGAAAGTATTAGATCATTGGTAAAGTCGATTTGCGATAAAGATGTCGATGTGAGTATTGCTCTGCACAAAGAATCAAAAACAGATCAGCAAAGAAAATACTTTTGGACGCTGGTAAAAGAACTCCGCAGCGTTATGAAAAACGGACAGACTGAAAACGATGTGTATTTGCATCTTTTAAGGATATACGGGACGTCAGATTTTATAAGCCTTCCGTCCGATCAGGTGCATCTTGCAAGAGCTTGTTACCGGATTGTAGAAGTACAGAACAAGAAAGAGTTTGTGAACAAGGAGAATGAGTGCATTACTGTTTGTACTTTGCGCTGCTGGAAAGGATTGAGCGAATACGATACCAACGAAGCTTGCATGTTGATAGATGGAGCGGTTGAAGAGTGCAAAAGTCTTGGTATTCCGACAGATACGCCGGATGAAATTCGCAAAATGAAAGAGTTGTGGGGGATTGAATTATAAGCATTGATTACAGTGACATGGCGTTCCCAAAGCCGAAGCGAAAGAAAAAGAAAAAAGGTCATCAAAGAGCATCCGGCAGACCAAAGAAGCTGTGGAGCATATTTACAGAAGATATGGATCACTGCATGTACACAGGAGTTTACGGAGTGGAGCGTCATCATATTTTTAGCCACACATCAAGAGAAATAGAACTTTCGGAAGATTACGGATTCATAGCTCCACGAGACCGGATCTGCATCCAAACGGAACAAGGGCAGGGGAGAATGCTTCGAAAGTTGACCGATACTTAAGAAAATGCTGCAAGGAGTATTATTTGCAGCACTACGGAACAGAAGAACAGTTCCGGCAAGAATTTCACTATGTTAGTAAGGGTTAAACCTTTGCTATAAATTGTAACCCGTTCATGGCTGCTGTGTAGTACGTCACAAATACCTTAAGTAAGCCAGATTCATTGTCTCCCGGTAACTCCGGGAGCAGAAAGGAGAATAAATGGTAATTACAATTCCGGGAAAACCCGTTGGAAAAGCAAGACCAAAATTCCGCAGAGCCGGATTTAAGGTCATTACATACACACCACCCGCAACCAAGAAATATGAAAAGGAAGTTGCGAGGATTTATAAACAAAGCGCATGCGTTCTTTATACAGAGATACCTCTGAGAGTTCGAATTTTAGCGAAATTTCCGATTCCAGAGAGCTGGTCTAAGAAGAATAAGGAGAAAGCATTAAAAGGCGAAATAAAGCCGAATAAGAAGCCGGACTTAGACAACATTGCAAAAATCATTTTGGATGGACTGAACGGAGTCGCATACACCGATGATAAGCAGGTGACCAGTCTGGAGATTGAAAAAGTGTACTCGGACACACCTTGCGTGGTGGTCTATATTGCGGAGGATGAGTGATGGCAGATAACAAGAAATACTACTATCTAAAACTGAAGGAGAACTTTTTCGATTCAGACAGCATGGTTTTATTGGAAAGCATGCAAGATGGCATTCTTTACAGCAACATTTTGATGAAAATGTATCTTAAGAGCCTTAAAAACAACGGGAAACTGGTTTTGAACGATGCAATCCCGTATAACACGCAAATGATAGCGACTGTAACACGCCATCAGGTTGGAACTGTGGAAAAAGCAATTGAGGTGTTCGAACAACTCGGACTAATAGACATATTAGATGGAGGAACTATTTACATGTCTGATATCGAACTATTTGTCGGGAAATCTTCTACTGAAGGAGACCGGAAAAGAGCAGAGAGGATGAAGTTGAAACATGTTGAAAATTTAGCACTTGGACAAATGTCCGACATTCATCCACCAGAGATAGAGATAGATATAGATATAGAGAAAGAGATAAGAGATATAGATAATATATATGATTGCGCAGAAGCGCAAAAAGCACACAAGAAACAGGTAAAGAAAGAAAAACCTACAAAGCATAAATACGGAGAGTATAACAACGTACTTTTGACAGACGATGAGCTCGACAAGCTAAAGGATAAATTTCCAGACTGGGAGGATAGGATTGAACGATTATCCGGCTACGTTGAGTCTAAAGGGGCGAAGTATAAGAGCCATTATGCAACAATCATAAACTGGGCGAGAAGAGAAGGCGGTACTGGCAGAACTGCGATAAAGAGCAGCATACCAAAGAATACAGGGTATGCACCAGAACAGGATATGAATGATCTGGATGATCTATTTTAGAGGTGAAGTAACATGAGCATAGAAACAGCAATGGATAAAATGGCAGACGGGATCAGTGCAAGAGTCCCTGTATCCGAAAATGAATATATGGGGGAAGACGGTCTTCTGCACTGTGGGATTTGCAAGAAGAATGTGCAGACGAAAATAAAGTTCCTCGGCAAAGAAAAAACGGTGCGTTGTATATGCGATTGTAAGCGGAAAGAGTTGGAAGCGTTTGAGGAAAAAGAACGACAGCAAGAGAAAGAACGAAAGAGAAAAAGCTGCTTTGCGGAAACGAATATGGCAGCATGGACTTTCGAAAACGATGACAGGAAGAATGCGAAGATCTCTGACGCAATGATCCGGTATGCAGAACGATTTCCAGACTTCAGGAAAATGGGTAAGGGACTCCTGCTTTACGGAAGTGTTGGGACAGGCAAAACGTATTATGCAGCTTGTATTGCAAATAAGCTGATCGATGATGGATACAGTGTAGTGATGACAAATTTTGCACGTCTTACGAATACCATACAGGGTAAATTTGATGGAAAGCAAGAGTTTATTGACAGCCTAAACAGGTACAGCCTGCTGATTATTGATGATCTTGGAGCGGAGAGAAAATCAGAATTTATGCAAGAAATGGTATTTAACATTATTGACAGCAGATACAGGTCTGGTTTGCCTTTTATTATCACAACAAATCTGACAGCAGAAGAGATTAAAAAGAATCAGGATATCGGATATTCGAGGATTTATGACCGAATTCTGGAAAGATGCTTCCCAGTAGCTGTAACGGGAGACAGCAGAAGAAGACGGAAAGTGAAAGACACGTTCTTGGATGTAAAAGAAAAGCTAGGATTGTAGGTGATGAAATGGGAATGCCAACAGGGAAAATAAGAAAAAAGTGCAAAACTTGCGTATACAGAATGAGCAAGCATGAACAGGGATTTATGCACGGGAATTGTAATTATATTTGCATAACAGGCAAAATTCGCGGATGTGATGTGGAAAATTGCGATAAATACATAAACGGAAAAAGAAAAGAGGAAAAAGATTGGTGCGTAGAAAATCAAAACATGGAAACATGAATAAATTTATGTACAGCAGCACAAAGCGGAAGAGAAGGAATAGGGTGAGAGGGAAATGAATAAAAGAAAGTTGTACAAGCCATATACAAAAGATATTGAAAAAATGATCGAAAACGGCTTTAATATCCAGAACATCTATGCAGCAATAAGCGAAGAGAGCGGAATCGATGCAAGTATTGAAACGTTCAAAAACTTCCTGAAAGACAATGATATGCTGCCTGAGTCAAAGAAACAGGAAACTTCGGTCAAGGATATCTTCGGCAACATTGCAAATTACATGGAGTTTCACGAGGGCTGGGTGCGGACCAGTTGCCGGCTCAACAGGGCGATGTCGAATCCAAACCGGATATTAATGCGGAGGTATTTACAGTAGCTATGAAAAAAAAGAAAGAGAAACCAAAGAAAAATGAAGTACATATCTGCTCTTCCTGCGGACGGGAAATTATCGGAGATTTTGAGTATGTAAAGACAAAGAGAGGGACGGAATTGTATTTCTGCAAAGATATGAGGTGTAAACATGGGAAAAGTTGATGATTATACAGCTGGCAGATCACAGGGATTGATTCTAGCAAGGGAGATTGTGAAAAAAGACGGTATTGATGGACTGGAAAAAGAAATCCAGTTCCGGAATATCACAGGAATAAATACAGCATTAACCAGAAAAGAACTAAACATTGCCTGTGAGAAAATCAAAAACATGACACTGGACACAATGATGGTGATCGCAGTCGCAACGCTGCATGATGAGTTCGGTTTTGCTGGGAAACGGTGCAAGAGATTTATCGACCGAATGAACCTGAAAGCAGAGTGTCTGGTGGACGATATGGCAACATGGGACGAATACACAAAGATGATTAAAGATGAGATCGGAATCGAGATGACGATACGGAGGAATGACTAATGCCAAAAACAGAAGAAACATGGATGGACGGGATCACTACAGAAATGATGGAGCATATCTGCGACAACCTGTGCAAGTATCCAGATCAGCTAAGCGGCGAAGCACTGGAAGATAAATGTGCAGAATGCAAGATGGGACGGTTTGTGTGCGATATTTTGAACCAGTACAACAAGATTAATGATTTTGCAAACAGCCAGTGCGCGAAGTTGATGTGTGAGATGCATGAGCTGAAAGAACGAGATACGGCAAAGAAGCCGAATATAATGGACTACATACTTGGTGACATTAACTTTAAATGCCCTACGTGCAAAAGTGAATATATTTGCGAAAAAGGTTATGAACATTTTTATTGCCCGAATTGCGGTCAGAAAATTAAATGGAGTGAGTAACATGGAAGAAATTAGAGTCGGAGACATAGTGATGTGCGTTGAATATCCAGGTAATCCATGCGGAATAGTGGTTAAACAGTATCGTCCGACAGCATGCGGACAGCAGACAATGATTAAATGCAATGACGGGCGGTTATTCCACGCACCAACAAGTGATTTTAGAAAGATAAGGTAATTGGAAGGAGCGAGGAATAATCATGATGGGAAGATGCAAATTAACAAGTATATGCGGACACGATTATTGCTGCATAGAATGTCCAGAAAACGAAGTGTGCAAAGAGCAGTGCGCAAGAATGGACCGGTATGAGTATTGTGTGGAGTGTCCGGAATATGAGGAGGAGTAGTGATGAAAAAAATATGATATTTTAATTGCGAAATTGTATGCGTGCTGCGGAAATCAAGAAGAGTTTCCATGCGAGCCGATTACCATTGATACTAATAAAATGAGCGAGTTATTGGAAGGTGTATTTATAAAAGCAGGATTGTTGGAGGTGGAGTGATGAACGCATTAGAGAAAATCGTGGAAGAAATCGAGTCCATGAAAAATGATGCCTACGAAACGCTGAAAGAAGAAAGGAAAAGACACGGAGCGAGCAAAACAGCAGAAGAGCTGGAAAGCTATCTTTATGGCTTGACCTGTGCAGTGGATGTTATAGAGAAGTATGCAGATAAGGAGAATGTGGAATGAACGTATTAGAGAAGATTTTGGAAGAGATAAAGGGACTGATCGAAAAGCACAAAAATAAAGCCTATGAATTGGTGGCACGAGAACCCTTGACCCAGTGCTATACCGAGGCTGATATTGAACAAATAAAAGTGCATGAACTTGCGGTTGTGAGAGATATCATCCGCAAGCACATGGATAACAATAATTTGCACGAGAAATGCAGCCGGAGAAAATGGTATCAGATAGGATATAAAGATGGAAAGAATGACGGCTGGATTCCGGTGGAGGAAAGGATGCCTACAAAAGAAGAATTTCTTAAAGATGATGGCAGATTCATTCTCGATGATGGGAACAGACGATATCAGGGCTTGTTTGATGTTTATGATGGCAAGTTTAAATTTTCAAGGCATATAAGCGGAATCCATTATGAACTGTTTGAGGATAAATGTGTTATCGCATGGCAGCCACTACCAGAACCATACAAGGAGGAATAACATGGACATTTTAATCACAATCGCATTCCTAGCCCTGTACTATATCCTGGGGCTTGGGACAGTGATTACTTTGAAAACAGGAATCGAAGAGGATGTAAAAATAGAAGGCGCGGATTACCTGATGGCTGCGGGATTCCCGATACTGCTATTTGTGGTGTTTTTGGATTGGATAGCTCGAAAGATAGTGAGGTAGGAAATATGAGAAAATTTAACTGGGATGAATTTAAAAATGAAGAAAATAAGATTGCGGTGCACTGCAAGACCGAGGAAGAGGCGAAAGACTTTTGCAAGAGAATGCATGAGCATGGGATGAAGTGGTGTTCAGGCAAAAGCTACCTGAAAGAGATAAATTACGAATCCTGCGAAGAAGAAACATGTTATATCAAAGGAGAGTTTTCGCCGTATCAGTACTATAAAAGCAATGGGTATGAAATCTTAGAATGGAGTGATTACACGAACAAAGAATTTACGAAAGCAGATTTGAGAGATGGGATGGTAGTGAAACATCGAAATGGTGACAAGAAAATGGTGATAAGCGAAGCATTAATCGGAGAAGATGGATATTCGGATCGAAACTGCTTTCGAGAAGATTTGACATACAGATATTTTAAAGATCTCGATATTGTTGGTGTCTACGCAATCAAAGAATATAGCAACTTTGCAGATATGCTTTCGGACTATAATTTAGAACTCATCTGGGAGCGCAAAGAACCAAAGAAAATGACTGTGGAGGAAATGCGGAAGAAGTTGGAAGAGTTGACCGGGGAGCAGATTGAGGTGACGGCATGACCAGAGAGACTATGAAGCGCAGAAGGGAGACAGCAGACACCGTGAGAAAGATAGAAGCATACAAGATGGCAACGAGAAAGCCCTGTGAGACAGCTTTAAAGCAAAAGGGGCATAAAGCCTTTAAGTGCGACTTTAAAAGCCGCGAGAGGACGAATAAGGACGCTGTGGAGTACATAGCAGAGAAATACAACATAAAAGATCCTGTTCCGGGAGGTGATAGAGTTGGACAAGAACGTGATTTATGAGTACATAGATGCAAAAGAATTGGTAAAAGAGACAGAGGAAGATATCAGGCGGCACAGAAGAAAGACGATCGTACAGGACAAGGTGACGGGCAGTAATCCAGAGTTTCCGTATCAGCCACAGAGCTTTAATATCTCTGGATGTATAGAGAGCGCAGTGAACATAGACGAAGAGGAACGGTTGTTGGAAGAACGAAAGCTGAACGCAAAGCGGATTAAAGTAAAAGCAGAGCGAGTAATCAATAAAGCTCCGGTAAGGATGCAGCGGATTATCCGGTTCAAGGTGATGCAAGGACTGACATGGGATGAAGTAGCTGCGAAGATGAAAGGAAATTGCACAGGGGAAAGCGCAAGGAAAGAATTTCAGAGGTGGATGAAAGAAAAATAAAGTTTGTCCGTTTTGTCCACATTGTCCGCTTTAAATAATATATAGTATAACATGGAGTTAGAAGAAAGACTCCAAAAGCTTTCCAAACAACATTCGGAACACCGCCGGACTTTCACCCTTTCTCGTCTGGCGGTGTTTTTATGCCGTGGCAAATGTAGGGCAGACAGGTTCGACTCCTGTACACGGCTTCGGATGTAAAGTAGCGGCTGGTAGACGGCCCTTAAATGATTAAGCGCGCGATCGGCTTTGCATCTGATTGGTACCAATAGCAGGTATCCGCAGATCTGCAAAACAAACAAAAATAGATTCAGCAATCTATATTTAGTGTCAGTACCCGAGTGCGGATAGGGTAAAGGATGTCAGACGGCATCCTACGGGTGTATAGCTCAGTTGGTAGAGCAATCGGCTGTTAACCGATGTGTCGCAGGTTCGAGTCCTGCTATACCCGTTGTGGACTACTGCAAGGTTCCTCCTTTTTTCTTATAAATTTTGATTGTGTTTTTGGTTATTTTGGTTTTTGTTGGCGTTATTAATTCTTTCAGCAGTAGTCCTAAATTCTTAGCATCCAGAGATGGGTGCTTTTATTATGCTTAAAATTAACAGATTGGAAGGTGGTGAAGTGGCAGGTTATGATAACATAAAAGATCGTGGATTTGATAAACGAACAACGGGGGAACTACGAATAATTACTTCTAAAGGTGGTAAAGCAAGCGGCGAAGCAAGAAGAAGGAAAGCAAATTTTCGGAAAACGCTGAACATGCTGCTTACCGCCGAAATAGATAGTCCTGAATGGAAGCCGGTTCTGGAGTCACTTGGTGTTGAGTGCACTCTGGAATCGGCTCTTTTGATGGCACAGATCAAAGAAGCGTTGGGCGGAAATACACAGGCAGCTACATTCGTAGCGAAGTATGCGGGGCAATCACCGGAACCGGATGAGAACAGACGCAACCGAGAAGCAGATACAGAATTGAAACGGGCAAACGCAGATAAGCTGAACCGAGATTGCAGTAGTGAAGATGAAACGGAAGGAGTAGAGATTATCAATGATGCAGACAAAGAAACAGGTTAGAATATCAGATCTGATCATTCCGAAATATCTGCCTTTATTTAATGATAAACAGCATAAACATATTATCCTGACATCTGGCCGTGCCGGTACAAAATCCAGTTATGCAGGAGTCAGAGGAATCTTCCAGTTGGTGGATGATGCGAATGGTTCAGCAGTAGTTCTTCGTAAGCATCACAATAAGCTGCGGAAAACAGTGTACAAAGAAATGCTCCGGGGCATTAACCGGCTAGAAATCCCCAAGTCATATTTCAAGATCGGAAAATCACCGATGGAGATTACATATAAAAAGCACAATACAACGATGTATTTCTCCGGTTCTGATGGAATTGACGATACCAAAGGTATCATCGATGAGGACAAGCCGATAAAGCTTGTAGTGCTGGATGAGCTGACAGAGTTCTTTGATGACGGGGAAGGGGAAGATGAACTGGCGAATATAGAAGCAACGTTCGTCCGTGGAAACAAAGCTGGTTTCCAGATGATCTATCTTTACAATCCGCCGAAGAATCCGAATGCTCCGATCAACCTCTGGTGCAAGAAGATGGAAGAGCGGGAGGACTGCATCCATATTCACACAAGCTATAAAGATGTTCCGGTTGATTGGTTGGGACAGGATCTGATTGATTCTGCAGAAGCTATGATGCGAGCTGATATCAAGATGTACCGGTGGACATGGTTAGGAGAGCCTACGGGAGTTGATGATCTGATCTACTATATGTTTTCAGCAGAGAAGCATATTTATCAGCCGGAAGATTACATTGAGGAAGAGAAACGAAGCATTGGGGAGATTGGAATCGGAGTGGACTACGGTCAACAGAATGCAACAGTCTATGAAGCTTTCGGCATTGACTATCAAAATCAAGTCCTGCGTGGAATCGATGAGTACTACTATTCCGGGCGAGAAAGTGGAACACAGAAATCTCCTTCGGAGTATGCACAGGATATGAAAACATTCTGCGACAAGATAGAAAAGGAGTATGACCGTGTAGTCAGCTACATATTCGTGGATCCATCGGCAGCAGGTCTGATTGAGGAAATACGGAGAGTCATCCCCCATATACCGGTTATACCGGCGCAGAATGATGTCAAGTTGGGGATCAGCCGTGTGCAGAAGTTGTTGTCTTTCGGAAGAATGATCGTCAGCGAGAAACAGAAGATGCTGATAAAGGAGTTTGGACTTTATCAGTACAATACAGATGGAATTAAAAAAGGTGTTGAGATTCCAGTAAAAGAGAACGATCATGCGCTTGATGGAACACGCTATTTATGCGTCGGAATGTGGAACCAGATTAAATTTATGTTGCCAATATCAGAAAGAGGTGAGGAACGTTGATACAGTATGAAACTATAAAACAGGCAATGGGAGTGGATGTTGCGGTATCCCAGAGAATGGCACAGGCAATCTATCGTTGGTCGAAGATGTATATCAACGAATCCTCCTGGTTGAATGATGATGTAAAGGGACTAAACCTCCCGGCAGCAATCTGCTCCGAAATAGCAAGACTGGTGACAATGGAATCCAGCATCAATATTACGGGCGGAAGCAAAGCTGAAATGATTAAAGAGGGGATACAGCCATTTCTAAATGAGATTTCAAACTACACAGAATTTGCCTGCAGTACAGGCGGTGTGGTCTTTAAACCGTATTTATCCCAGAAAGGGATTGAAATAGATGTGGTGAGAGCCGGTGACTTCTATCCGGTAGAATTTAACAGCGCAGGAGAGATTACAGCGGCTATCTTCCCAGAGTTTAAGCGTGTTGGAAAGAATCTTTATACAAGGCTTGAATATCATGCATTGTATGGAAGCAGGTATAGCATTGTAAACAAAGCGTTTATCAGCAAGAAAGCAATGGTAAAAACGGATGATATCGTAAATCTCGGACAGGAGATCAATCTGGAAGAAGTACCGGAATGGTCAGATATTGCCCCTTATGTCGAGTTTCAGAATGCGGACAGGATGCTGTTTTCTTACTTCAAAATTCCATTGGCAAACAATACAGACATCCATTCTCCTCTTGGTGTATCGATCTATGCAAGAGCCGTGAATCAGATCAGGGATGCTGATGAGCAGTATGGAGCAGTGTTGTGGGAATACAAATCAAAGGAAACTGCGATTCAGGCAGCAGACGAATTCTTTCGGAAGAATCGACAGGGAGAAGTTATCCTGCCAAAAGGAAAAGAGCGTCTTTACCGGGCAATGGGGCCGAATGTGATGAGTAGGGATGGAAATCCTTTTTTTAATGCGTATTCGCCGGAGATCCGGGATGAGAGCTTTTTCAACGGGTACAACAGGATTATACAGAAAGTAGAGTTTAACTGTGGTCTTGCTTATGGAACTCTTTCAGATCCACAGGTAGTGGATAAGACAGCAGAAGAAATTAAGGCCAGTAAGCAACGCTCTTACGCGACGGTAAAATCTATTCAGAATAGCCTTGGGAACGCACTTGAGAATCTTGTATCAGCAGTGGAAGTGTGGATGTCACTGGGAGGCATTGCCACAGAGGGAAAGGTGGAGGTATCCTGCAGTTGGGATGACTCCCTTGTAACAGACAAGAAATATGAGACGGAACAGCTTCGGGCTGATTTTAGTATGGGAGTTGTTGGTCCTGTAGAGTACCGGATGAAGCGTTTCGGTGAAACGGAAGAGCAGGCGATCAAGATGCTGAAACAGGCATCACAATTTAGCCAGGAAGATACAATGGAATAGGGTGTGAGGATATGCAGCCAAAGGAAATGGAGCACCTGCCACTGCAGCTTGAAAAGATGTTTCTTGAATTACAGAACCGCATTATGAGAGATGTAGTCAGGAGGATTAAAAAGACAGGTGGAATTACATCTACAGCGGACTATCAGTTGAACAGAATACAGATCATTGGAAATTCTACGGAGTTCATTGAATCGGAAATCAAACGTCTTTCAGGGCTTACTGATCCGGAGCTATGGGAGATTTATGATACTGTAATCGAAAAGGATTACACCAGGGCGAAAGAAATTTACGAACAGGTAAATGCCAATTTTACACCTTATGAAGATAATGAGCAGATGCAGACATGGGCGAAAGCAATTCTAAGCCAGACAAAACATGAAATCCAGAATATCACACGATCGATGGGATTTGCTTTGGATTACGGAGGAAAGAAAGTATTCACTCCATTTTCGGAGTATTATCAGAAGTATCTTGATCGTGCATGTATGGATATTGTAACCGGAGCATTCGACTACAATACCGTTCTCAGGCGTGTAGTAAAGGAAATGACAGCTAGTGGAATACGGACAGTAAATTATGCGTCAGGATATGGAAATCGGGCCCCTGTGGCGGTTAGACGAGCTGTCATGACGGGGGTGCATCAACTTGCTGCACAGATTAATGAGCAGGTGGCAAAGGATTTGGGAACAGATACCTACGAAGTAACGTGGCATGCCGGGCATAGACCTTCTCACTGGTGGGGAGGGAATGTGTACACAAAGCAGCAGTTAATCTCGATCTGTCGTTTGGGAGAGGTAGATGGTCTGTGCGGAGCTAACTGTAAGCATAGTTACTTCGCGTTCGTAGACGGTGTGTCTGTCAGAACGTACACACCGGAACAATTGAGGGAAATGGAAGCAAATGAACAGGTCGCAAGGTCTTATCAGGGAAAATCATATAACGCCTATGAAGCTCAGCAGCGGCAGAGAGCACTTGAAACCAGAATGAGAAAGCAGAGAAGTGACATTGATCTTCTAAAAAAAGGAAAAGCCAGCCAGTTGGACATACAGGCAGCCCAAGCAAAGTATCTGAACACACTCCGGGAATACCAGGGGTTTTCTAAAAAGATGGAGCTTCCAGAGCAGATGCAGAGAGTGTATATGGATGGGCTTGGAAGAGTGTTGCTGGGAAGAATATTTGAGTCAAGAATTTCTAATATAAAAAAGAAGACAGCAGAAAAAATATTCGATGTAGAGATTACAAAAGAAATGGATACAGTACTCGCAGCTAACTTATACAAAAATCTTAATAAGTCAAATGTTGGAAAGACAGTTCTTGATTTTATTAAAACGAATCATATTTCCGTTAACGTATATTATAGCAGAAATACAATTTCAGAAACGGGACTGGAAGGACTGTATGGATCATGTATTGGAAATCATATCTATATCAATGGGGTGGAAACACAAAGCATACGGAAGACGGCGGAAACGATTATCCATGAAGCAACGCATATCCGATTGGATATAGGTGGAGATCAACACGCAGAAGCTGTTTGTGACTATTTTGCTGAATTACATACGAAAGGTAAATTGACGGGACAAGACATTAGGAATATAATAAAATCAGTAAAAGGAAGATATTCAGATCGTGAATGGAGGCTAAAGTAATGACACCAAAAGAAATTGGAATGATGATAAAGGCGTTACGGGATGGAAAAGAAGTAATTTGTCCGGAATGTAAAACAGGTAAAATCATTACACCTTATAATCCAAAAACAAGTACATATTTCAATTGTACAACCTGTAATTTTAAGATTCATATGGAACCGGCGGAAAAGAGATGATACCATTCATTCTTAATTGAGTGAGTGGTATTTTTATGCCAATTTCAAAAAATAAAAACAATAAATTTAGCATCTATCCAGTGTGGTAGGTGCTATTTTTATACGCTGCCCTCAATTTTGGGGACAGTATTTGTCCGATCAACCCTCAAGACATTTAAACTGCGGGAAAATATCCCCTGTGGCATGGGAGAATAACTGCCACGGCCAGCGGAGACACCGCGATAATAAACAGTGGTCAAAGAAAGGAATAAAGATGCAGTTAAGAGACGTATTAGGAGAAGAGCTTTTCGGACAGGTAGATGCAAAGATTCAGGAGCATAACAACGGAATCGAGGATAAGCTGAAGCATGTCAGATTCGTTGATTTATCAGATGGCGGCTATATCAGCAAGGAAAAGTACCAGAGCCTTGAGACGAGAGCCAATGGACTGGAGACGCAGCTCGGCGAAGCAAACACTACGATTAAGTCTTACAAGGACATGGATATTGACGGAATCAAGCAGTCTGCTGCTGACTGGGAGAAAAAGTACAACGAAGACACAAAAGCACTAAATGATCAGATTGAATCAGACCGAAAGATGTTTGCAGCAGAGAGGTTTTTGGACACGCAGAAGATTAAATCTCCTTTATCCAGAAAGACAATCTTACATGAGTTTCTGGAACAGAAGATGGAGTTTAAAGACGGTGCTTTTGTTGGTGCAGATGAGTACATGAAAGGCGTCAAAGAGAAATATCCGGATGAGTTCGAACAGGAAGAACCGGACGGTGGAAAAAAGACATGGGTAAGAGGTACTCATGGAACCTACAGACCGGAGACAAAATCCGAAGAAGAGGCTTATCTCACAAGGAAATACGGAAACAACAAATACGCGAAATAGAAAAGGAGAATAAAAGAGTATGGAATATGGTGGATATAACGTAAGCGAAAAATACAGTTCAATCGTTGCACCAAATTTTTATTTTGATGCAATTTTTCAGCCGGGGATGACATTTAATGATCAGTATCAGGGTGATGCTGAAGGAGCGGGAGCAGTAAAAGTGTTCCGTTTAGCTGCCAAGGCGGCAAAAGACCCAAAACAGCCGGCATCCGACTTCGAACACGGAAAAGCAGACAATGATCTGATTCCAGTGTTAATGAATAACCTGCAGCAGGAATCAACGAAGATTTATAACGTACAGGCAAGCGCTGTGCCGTTTGACATGGCTGATGCGCATCTTTCCCAGTCTACACAGGTTTGCAAAGAGGGATGGCAGCAGTCCGGTCTTGCATGTCTTGCACATGAAGGAACGGCAATGCAAGATACAGAAGCAATTACCGCTTCCAATATCATCAATAAGGTGATTGCAGGAAGAAAAACAATCCGTAAGCAGAAAGCGTCTGCGAATGTGGTTATGGCATCTGTTGAGACCTACAGTACGATGCTGGAAGTTGCAGGAGATAAATTCATTCCTGTTAAGAATGATGAGATCATCCGCACCGGACAGATGGGATATTACCTTGGAATGTTGTGGGTAGAGTGTAATATGCTCGACTTGACAGCAGCTGCAAAATACTACGATTATGCAGGAAGTCTACAGACAGAAGATCTGTCAAAAGTAGAGTATATCATGTATGACTGGAGAGGACTGCATATCATTGACCTGTTATCTATGGCAAGACTGAAAGACTCTGAGAACTTCAACGGAACTCTTGCACAGGTGGAAATCTGTACCGGATACCGTCTTGGAGATAAGAACTACGCAGTTGTAAAAAAAAAGGCCTAGATGACGATTTGGCACAAGTAGGAACTGCGAAAGTCGGAAAGGCAAAAGTAGGTAAAACAAAATAAGAGACGGAGGTAATAATAATGGCATATACACCAACTACATGGAATAATGATGACGTTATTACAGCAGAGAAACTGAATAAGTTAGAGCAGGGCGTAAAGAATGAGCAGGTTGGACCAGCAGGACCAGCAGGACCAGCAGGAGCAGTAGGACCAGCAGGACCAGCAGGACCAGCAGGACCAGCAGGACCAAGTTACACTCTTCCAGCGGCGAACAAAACAACGCTGGGCGGTGTGAAACAGATGGCTTTGATTGCAGATTTGTCCACAGAAACAGCAACTGACCTGAAAGATAAAATCAATGCGATTCTTGAGGGGATGAAAAAACAGGGTATCATGGCGAATTCGTAAGGAGGAATAGGCGTTGATACGTGTAGATTTTCAGTTTTACGTAGAAGAATACAATGGAATTATAATCGAGGACGAACGGTCATTGAAACAGCCGATCTTGAAAGCTAACACCTATCTGAATCAAGTGATGCATTTACAGCCGAGTGAGAACGATATGGAGTTAGTGAAGCTTTGCCTGTGTGAACTTTCTGACATGATCTATCAGGATGATATGAACCGAATGGAACATGGAGGAAGGGAAGTGCAGTCGGAAAACACAGATGGATATTCCGTGAATTACGCGACTGAAGCGGAGGCGGGGAAGATTGCAGTAGACGCTCTGCAAACGAAAATCTACGCGGTCATCCGCCGTTATCTAGCGCATACAGGACTGCTTTATCTGGGGGTGAATGTCAATGCTTACGAATGCTAAGATTACGATTTTTAATCAGTGGCCAGATCGGGAGAATAGGAAGATGGTGTTTATTCCTCACGTCATCCCTAAGGTCTGGTTTCACACAAACCAGAAAAGTACCGTAGGGGAAAATGGATTGAGAAGCGCGGATGAGTATCAGATTCGGATTCCGTATACAGAATGCGCTGATTGGATCACGCCGGATGCGTTTAACCGATTAACAGCAGTGTATGGGAAATGGACTGTGCGGAATGGTGATTTCTTTATCCTTGGAGAATGGGATGGAGAAAATGTCACAGGGATAGAAAATATCAGGAAAAGGTTCTCTGGAACGATTGGGAAAGTACTTAGTCATTCCGAGAACTTTTTTGGTTCTTCTAAGCATATCAGGATAGGTGGTGGTTCTTAATGGCAAAGATCAGGCTTGATATAGATCCGGTAGATAAAATTTTATTGAAGAGAAGTCTCAATAAGAACGGAGCAGGGCAGAAGTTCTTCACCCATGAAGTAAGACAGCTGTCCACACCTTATGTGCCGAGATTAAGCGGAAACCTGTCAATGGACAGTGTGACAGAAACAGCATCCTCTATTATCTATGACACTCCTTATGCAAGGCGGCAGTACTACGAGAATAAAGGAAAGAACAGAACAAAGCACGCTCGCGCCGGTAGCCACTGGACAGAGCGTATGTGGGCGGATCGCGGGAAAGAAATTGTACAGTCTGTTGCGAAATATTGTGGAGGTAAGGCGAAATGAGCATAACAAACCAAGTGGCGGAGTTTATTGCCGGGTGCCCGTTTCTGCAGGAGTTTCAGGAGATGTTCCCTGTTGTGAATGTAGATATGTTGGAGGAAGATGTGACTGCATACAGTATTGAAAGTACGCCAGCAGAACCAATTTTAAAGCGGTACGCAAACGGCGATACTGTCAGACAGTATGTATTTTCGTTATGTTCCAGAGTGCTTTACGGAGACGAAGAAAACAGGGACACTTCGGAATTCTATGAAAAATTTGCAGACTGGCTGGATGAGTGTACAAAAGTAGAAAACTTGCCGGAATTGACAGGAAAACTGCAGAGTAAATCTATTCGAGCAACAACAGACGGATATCTGTACGATGCACAGGAAACAAAGTGCCAGTACAGGATACAATGTCAATTTATTTATTATAAACGGAGGTAACAAAGGTATGAAAATGAATATTCAGTTTTTTGCAGCAGCAGGCGAGACTGGTGTTGTAGGTAGATGGCAGCATCCGGGATATCTGGATGTTTCAAAAGATCTGAGTGAAACTTATGAGCTTCTTGGATTTGGAGTGACTCAGTTGGACGATTCTCCATCTGCACAGACATCTTCCAAAAGATATGTTAATCAGAAATCAGCAACACAGAGAATCGGCTCTTATGAATGGACGGCACCATTGGAGTTCGACCTGATCCGCTCCGAAAAAGCGATCGAATTTATTGCGGATATCGGAGAAAATGAAAAGACCGGGTCAGATGCAGAAACTTATTATGTGAAGGTGTTCATGGAAAAGCCTGTGGAAGAACAGGAGAATAAGTTTTATGCAAAGAGAAGAAAAGTAGCCATCGAGGTGTCAGATTTCTCGGACAACGATGGTGAGATTCAGGGATCTGGAAATTTACTTGGTGTATCGGATTGGGAAGATGGACAGTTTGATACATATACAAAGAAATTTACGGTGGGGGGAGTATAATCCCCGCCGATAATGCCTTGGTTGGCGTGGGAGTAGTAGGTAAGGCGAGAATTGGAAAAGGAAGGAGCGCAAGAACATGATTATCAATGGAGTAGAATTGGAATTCAACCTGTATGATCTGGAGAATCCAGAGCTGAAAGAGCGATATGGAGCTGAATTGGAGAAGATGAAACACGTTGCAGAAGAGCTGCCAGAAGGAACAGAGCTGGAACAGAATAGATTTCTGTGCGGCAGAGTGAAGCAGATGTTTGATTCTGTATTCGGAGAGGGTACAGGTAATCGTGTGTGTGGAAAAGGAAATGATTTGCTTGCTTGTATGACAGTTTATGAGCAGTTGGTCACAGAGCAGATCAGACAGGACAATCAGTACAATGAGATTATGGGGAGATTGGAAATGCTATCAAAGGGAAATGCTCTTGTAGAAAAATGATGAATCTCTTAATAGAAAAATTTCCAGAGTTTTTGATCGTGAATGGTGTGGAGTGTCCTGTAAAATGGGATTTCCGCACTGTTTTAAAATGCAATGAAATCATAGAAAGTGCAGAAGAATTGACGGGAGATTCCTTGCTGAAAGTGTTGCTGCTGTTCTACAGAGATTGTGATTATTTCACAGAAGAACACGTGGATCAGATGTTTTGGTTCTTTTCCTGTGGCAAGGAGCAGTCAAAGAAGAAATTCCCGCGGAAGATCGCAGGGGTCAATGATAAGCAACCGTTTGACTTTCAAGAGGATGCAGGACTGATCTATGCCGGTTTCATCCAGCAGTACGGAATTGACTTGCAGGCAGAAGAGATGCACTGGTGGAAGTTTATGCTGCTTCTGGAGAATCTGGGAGAAGATACCAGGCTGTCAAAGGTTATTGAGTACCGTACAATGGACGTGTCGAATAAGAACCTCTCAAAAGAGGAAAGAGAGTTCTACCGGGCAATGCAGAAGTATTACGGTCTGGAACAGGCACCCGCTATGGATGATCGGACAAGACAGATTGAAGATGCGCTTCTCAATGGCGGCGATGTGAGTGAATTGCTTCGTACGAAAAACGTACGAACGTAGAGAGTGTGTGTAAAGGTGTGGCGAAGTGCTGCACCTTATTTTAATACTTAAAAAAAACAGATAGTGTCAAATTGACACTGACGAGATTCAGCGAAAGGATTGAAAATATGTTAGTAGAAGTAAAAAGAGTGAATAAAATGGAAATGACAGTTGTATCAAGCTTGGATGTATCAGATACATTTGACAAGAATCATCGAGATGTAATGGAGTCTATAAGGAATATAGAGTCTACTATAAGTACAGCGGAATTTTCCGCTCTATTTTATTTGGATTCTTACAAGGCATCCAATGGAAAAATGAATCCCATGTATCTTATGACAAGAGACGGCTTTACTCTTTTGGCAATGGGTTACACGGGGGCGAAAGCTATGAAGTTCAAACTTGCCTACATCAAGCAATTCAATGCTATGGAAAAAATCCTACAAGGCAAACTTGTTGAACGAGAAAAAGGAATTGCTGTCAGGCAATCACTTACAAAAGCACTGCAACAGTCCACAGAGAATGAGCGGATGCACGGACATGCTTACTCTACTTACACCAACTGTATTTATAAAGTATTGTTCGGAGTAAATGCAAAGCAACTTCGTGAGAATCTTGGAATTGGAAAGAAGGACAATTTGAGAGACTATCTTTCAGCAGAAGATTTAAAAGTAATTCAGTCAATGGAATGTCTGGTAAGTGGACTTGTAGACTGTGGATGGGGATACGATCAAATCAAGGAGTTTATACAGAAAAATAATACAATGCAGATTGCAGCGTAACCCCCCCTCTCAAATTGAGCGGGGGTTCAAACTGAGCATCCGTTAAAGTGGTGGTCACAGACTGAGACCCCCTGTAATTGAAGTTGGTGCGTCCATTCTTGGACTCTCCTGTTTCGCCCACAAGTGGGCGAAGAAAATAGAGCTTGTCTATTTGGGATTCGGATCGTCTTTTATGACGAACCGTATATTTGTACCGACGAAATTCGTCATCACATGACGGAGCAAGGATGCGCTTTCCCCAGCTGTGGGGAAGGATAATCCATAATCGGATTCTCCATTGTCAGAAGTGGCAACACATTATTTTGGGATGAGTTCAAGATTGAGCCGATTGAATTTCCATATTCCATTCCATCCTTGCGATTCCACAACCCTCACGGTATAATGAGTATGTGGTAAAGCGTATAGGGTAGGAGGAAGGTTATGAAGAGAGTACTAAGTGTCTTGCTGGCAGCAGTTCTTTGTGTGGGGATGCTGACAGGATGTGGGGAGAAGAAAGATGCTGGTGAGGTGGAGAGCAAAAAGGAAGAAGAAAGCGAAATTGAGTTACCTTTTGACAGAACTTTTGATGATGCGCACGAAGTATTGGCCACACTACAAGCAGGAGGAAAATGCAACTTTACATCCTCTGGTGTAAGTACTTTGGATGATGGTGGAAAATTAGAAACATTGGTTGATAGCTCTAATGGAAGTTTTATGACGTTAATTGGGAATGAAAACAGCAACATAACAATAGTATCTACCACAGCAAAGGATGAAACGACTTTTGTTGGCGTAGGGATTATGGCGTTAATGATAACAGATGTATTATCTGCTGATTTGGGAGATTTTTTGACATACTTATCAGCAGAAAATTTAAAGAATATGGGAACAGATATCGGAGACTCAAAGCATGAAGTGATAGAAGGTGTTACTTACTTTCTGACTAAATCTGGAACAGATCCAGATTATGAGTATAGACTGCAAGTAGAAAGAGACGATGAAACAAAAGAAGATTACGAGCAATACTTGAAGGAAAAAGCGATAGCAGATCAGTTTAAAGCAACTCCAGAGAGCGAAGTAGAGGAGCCGGTTGGATATCAAACCGGAATGTACAAAATAGGTACAGACATGCCGGCGGGAGAATATCTTATCACATCTTCTGGCGGCTATTATGCAGTGACAGCCGATTCCAGCGGAAGTTTGGAATCAATCATCAGCAATGACAATTATAGGAATAGAGCCTATGTTACAGTACAAGACGGACAGTATTTCCAGTTTGACGGAACGGCAGTTCCCGTCAGTGAGGCGGCTGCATTCACTCCGGTTAATGGTACATATCCAGATGGAATGTATCTTGTAGGAAAAGATATTCCGGCAGGAGAGTATAAAGTATCAGCTGCGAATGGCGGCTATTATGAAGTTACCGCTAACTCAACAGGAGATTTAGGAACGATAATTGCAAATGACAACTTCGAAGGAGAAGTGTATTTGACAGTACAGGATGGACAGTATTTAAAATTAAGCAGAGCGCAGATCGTTGCACAGTAAGTATAGAAAAAGCACACAATGACTTGATAAAAGATATTCGTAGATATTGCAAACAACTTTCACTGGGGAAAATTCCTCAGTCAGATTTTTTCACAGAATCAACTTATGTAAATGGTAGAGGAAAAGAGTATCCTTGCTACAATGTCACTAAGAAAGGTTGTGAATTTATCGCTCACAAGTTGACCGGATTAAAAGGTACAGAGTTCACAGCGAAGTACATCAACCGTTTTCACGATATGGAAGATACGATTCGAGAAGGTATTCCGTTAAAGAAGAAACCTACTCACAAAGAAAAACTCCCATCTGTCAACCAGATGGTTAAGAACATCAAAGGTGCTCTCAATGATGCAGGAGTAGACTCTAAGTACATAGCTGCTGAAATTATCCGCATTTATTCAGACAACGGGTATCCAGTGAAAGTGCCGCTGATTTCAGAAGTTCCGGTCTTGTGGGATTGCACCACGATGGCGAAAGAGTTTGGTATTTTATCGGAAAGTGGCAGACCACACGATAAGGCAGTAAGTGCTATCATTCAGAAGTTGGATGTTTCAGAGGCCGAAATTGTAAAGACAGCTTATAGCAGGAATGGACATGACGGCGTTACCATTCAATACAAAGATTCCGTTTTCCAGAAAGTAAAAGAATGGCTGGAGGAAAATGGGTATCCAACACTCATTGAGCATCAGTTATCAAATGGTAATACAAATAAATGCAAAGTTGTTTATCAGGAGGTGGCGTAAGATGAATTTATATGAAAAAATTAAGAGAGAAAACTTGATGATCCCTGTTGCATTTAGAATGAAATTTGAACAGGCAGAAGATTTGTTGAACCATGCTCTCGGCGACTTTGAGCTTGCGTTATCATCATTTAGATTTGGCTATATGCAAGGGCAGAGAGCAGAAAAAGCGAACAATACTAAAGCGGAAAATAATCAGTTTCAGAGCCTCTTGTCGCAGTTAAGACCGGAAGATTATAGAATTAAACGCCAGATAGAAGCAATCTTATACGGGTATTTGGATAAACGTGACAGACTTCCAGATACAGAGCAGTGTGATCGTAAGAAATCCATTGTGAAGATTGTGGAGAATATGGAAAATGAAGAGTGTTTGGAACTTGTAGAACGGTTCGCTAAAAATCTGGCAAGTAGTGAGGTGGCGTAATGAAAGAGAATAGAGAGAAATTAAGCACAGCGGCTAAATATAAGAAGAACTTCATTATCAGCAAGCTGAAAGAAATGGACGAATGTCATATAAATCGCGTATATGCCTTTATGCAAGGCTGTACTGGAAATCCGGTCAAATAACTAAATACAGTAATCAGGGCATCTATCAGAAATGGTAGGTGCTCTTTTTATACAAATTTTTAACACGAGGTGGTGAGTAAATGGCAGATGGAAAAGTTGTAATTGAAACAGATCTGGATTCTTCCGGGATAGAAAAAGGACTTTCAAAGCTTGGGAGTATAACAGCAAAAGGGATGAAAGCGGCAACGGTAGCGATCACGGGAACTGCAGCAGCACTTGGTGGAGTTGCAGCAGCGGCAATCAAGGTGGGTTCTGATTTTGAATCTCAGATGTCTAGAGTTAAGGCTATCTCCGGAGCAACAGGAGAAGAGTTTGAGCAATTAAAGGAACAGGCAATGCAGTTAGGTGCTGATACCTCGTTTTCTGCCAGTCAGGCAGCAGAGGGAATGGAGAATCTGGCAGCAGCTGGTTTTACTACATCCGAGATTATGAGTGCAATGCCGGGACTTTTAAATCTGGCAGCGGCATCCGGTGAAGATCTGGCGAGCAGTTCGGATATTGCAGCATCAACCTTAAGAGGATTTGGACTGGCGGCATCCGATGCAGCACACGTTGCGGATGTTCTGGCGGCGAATGCAAACCGTACGAATTCCTCTGTAGCAGATACCGGAGAGGCAATGAAGTATATAGCTCCTCTTGCAAGGGCAGCAGGACTTAGTTTGGAAGAGACAGCAGCGGCAATCGGAATCATGGCGAATGCCGGAGTGAATGGCAGTCAGGCTGGTACTTCTTTAAGAGGAGCGTTATCACGGCTTTCAAAGCCAACGAAAGACATGTCTGAGGCTATGGATGAACTTGGAATTTCCTTCTACGATTCCAACGGGAAAATGAAATCCCTGACGGAACAGGTTGGAATGCTCAGACAGGCAACAGAGGGAATGACGGATGAGCAGAAAAATAATTATCTGGTCACCCTGTATGGACAAGAAGCATTGTCCGGTATGCTGGCATTGATCAATGAGGGAGAAGGTTCTCTCGGAGAACTGACGAATGCCTATAAGAACTGTGATGGTGCAGCTCAAAAGGCAGCAGAAACAATGCAGGACAATCTATCTGGTGCATTAGAGCAGCTTGGTGGATCAGCAGAAACATTAGGTCTGGCGTTTTACAACAGTGTAGCGGACAATCTGAAAAATGCAGCAAAGACAGCAACAGAAAGCATCAACAATATCACAGATTCTTTCAATAACGGTGGTCTGAATGAAGCGATCCAGACAGCAGGTGATGAATTTGCGAATCTTGCAATAGAAGCGGCATCCCATGCCCCAGAAATGGTGGATACAGCAGTGGATTTCATAGAATCCTTTGCTTCTGGAATTGCTTCGAACAAAGGAAGGATTCTCGGTGCGGCCGGAGAGATGGCGGAGTCTATGGCATCCGGTCTGGCAGAGCTGTTACCATCCAAACTGCAAGAGCCGGTTGAGGATGCAATTGATGCAGTGGCAGAGTCATTGAGTGATGGTGGATTAAAAGAAGCAGCAGAGACAGCAGCGGACACATTGGATAATGTAGTGGATGCTGTTGGAAATCTGGCTGATAAAGCGCTTCCGCCATTGACAAAGGCACTGGACTTTGCAGGAGAGAATCTGGACTTGATCGCAGCATCAGCAACGGCAGCTTTTACTGCATTTAAAGGATATAAAGTTGTCAATGAAACAACATCTATATTAAAAAAAGGTGTGAAAACATGGAAGACCGCTTCTGCAGCAGTGGATGCTTACTATGCTGCACAGCTTCTGGCTATGGAAAGTGGTGTTGCAACAAACGCTACACTTACAGCGGGGCAAGCAGTTGTTGGCATGTTTACAGGAAAGGTGAATTTAGCCACAAAAGCACAAACTCTTTGGAACGTTGCTATGAAAGCGAATCCGATTGGTCTTGTGATTTCTGCGGTAGCAGCTCTGGCAGCAGGTCTTGGTGTTTATGCTTTGACGCAGAAAGAAGCGGAGTCTGCTACAGATAAAGCCAATAAAAAACTGGCAGAGCAGGCAGAAGCAATCAGAGAAACTCAGGCTGCAAGACAAGATGAAGTTGCCGGAATTCAGACGCAGTTTGGTTATTATCAGCAACTATGGGATGAGTTACAGGGAATTGTTGACCAAAATGGGAAGATAAAGGAAGGATATGAGGAACGTGCAGCCTTTATTACATCCACATTATCCGAAGCACTTGGCGTAGATATTGAAACGACAGATGGAGTAATACAGAAGTATGGTGAGTTAACGCAATCCATAGATCAAGTTATTCAAAAGAAAAAAGCAGAGGCAATATTGTCCGCTTATGAGGATGATTATACTACAGCGATAAAGAATCAGACACAAGCAGCAAAAGAAGTTTCTCGCACATTTGACGATTATTCTGAGGCACTAAGAGCATCCGAAGAAGCAACAAGAAAGTTGGAAGATGCCACTGCGTCAATGACTACAGAACAGGCAGCAGGTTCTTTTGAAATCATGCGTCTTCAACAAGCACAGATGGAAGCTGATGCAGAATTACTTGAAGCGGAAAAGGCATTTGATAATGCGAAAACTGCTTCCAATGAGTATTTGACTACGATATCAAATTACGAAGCCGCAATGGGGGCAGTTGAATCCGGAAGTGAAAATGCCGCTCTTTCTGTTTTGGCATTGGCAAATGATATGAAACGCGCTGGGGAAGCGAGCGAAGAAGCTTTAAAAGAACAAGCTGAAAGTTTTCTGCAAAGTTATGACGATATGCGTGCAGCAGCGGCGGAAAAAGGTTCTGGAGTAACGAATGAAATGGTGACTCAAGCTCGTATCATGTGGCTCATGGCTCAAATTGAATACGAAAAGGGATCTACTAATAATATCGCTTCGATTGAAGCTTATCAAAATGAAATCAATCAATTACTCGGAAATTCAGGAAATCCAGAAGCAGCAGCCCAAGAAGCGAAAGAAACCACAGAAGCTGCAACGAACGCTTTACAAGAGGGAAAAGAACCAGTGAAGCAAGCAGCGAAAGACGCTATCGAGGGTGGCGTCAGTGAGGGAGCGGCAGAGGCAGATACTTCTACGGTTCCTGCTCAAAAAGGAAAAGAGGCGGCGGATAGTACTGCGAATTCTGTAAACAGTGGAAAAACTGCGATCAATGAAGCAGCAAAAAGCGCTGTGAATGAGATCAATACAGGTGCAAGTACTACAGATACGACAACGGTTCCTTCCAGCAAAGGAAGTGAGGCAACACAGTCTCTGATTGATGCACTGTATGCGAATTCCAATGCCGTATTGATGGCAGCGGCTTCCTTAGGCGGTCAGATTCCACAAGGGTTGAATGGCATGGATATGTTGTCAGCTACGGCAGGATTTGGAAACAACGTAGGTTTTGGACTATCATCCTCTTTGAGTGGCCAAGCCCCGGTTGTGCAGGCGGCTGCATCAGGATTGGAAAATGCGGCTTTATCAGGACTTTCATCTGCAAATGTTTCGGGACAAGCGCAGGCAATGGGAAGTCAGATTGCAAACGCGCTTGCAAATGGAATTGTTGGTGGTTCTGGATCAGTAAATGCGGCGGCATCTACATTAGGCGGCAATGCAGCGGTGGCATTGTCAAATGTCAAGCTTTCCGAAAAAGGAAAACAGGAAGGAAAGAAACTTGGTGATGGTTTAAAGAGCGGGATTGATTCTGGCAAGAAAAATGCGGAGTCATCTGCCAAAAGTCTTGGAGACGGAGCTGTATCCGGTTTAAGTAGCGTTGGAATGAGAAGCAAAGCGTACGATCAAGGATTGAATTTTTCCTATGGTCTTGCAAATGGTATTTCGGCTGGAAGCTCCGCGGCTATTTCCGCAGCTATCGCAGTTGCTTCTTCTGCACTGGCAGCAGCGAAAAGGGAACTTGATGAGCGTTCTCCATCCAAAAAGACAAGGGAATTTGGTCAATTCTTCAGTAAAGGTCTGGCGTTGGGTATTAAGGATGAAGAAAAGTCAGTTGTAAAATCTTCCCGGAATATTTCAAACGCAGCACTGGAATCTATTGACCTATCTACTGTTTCAGCACGGATGCGAGAGGTTATGGCTTTTAATGCATCCAGAGTAGCGAATCGTCCAGCAACATCTGTTATGCAGTACAAGATGGATAACGCAGAAATCAGAAATCTTCAGCAACAGAATCAAGCGATTCTGAATGCAGTGGCAGGACTTTCTGATCTGGCAAAACGTCCGATCGAAGTAAGCACAACACTGAATGGAAGAGAATTGATTAAAGAAACAGCAGCTCAAATGCTGACAGAACAGCAAAGAATTACAGATTTTAAGAAATTACTGAAAGGAGAACGTACATGACACTTTCTGTGAAGTTCAATGACATCGAATTAGGAAAGTACATCGAAGTACTACAGGGATTTACACCGTTTGTCGGTGCTGACTGGAATCCATCGTTTGTGAAGGCAGAAAAACAGAATGGAAGTGATTTTGCTTACACGTCATACGAGAACAAACAAATTGTGATGCCGTTTACGATTGAGGGTAATCTGGAAGAGAAGTACGATGCTTTACAGAAAGCATTAAAAGTAGATGAACCAAAAAAGTTAGTGTTTGGAAATGTTCCGAACAAATGCTTTTATGCGATTCCAAGTGGTACTTTAGAATTCAGCGAAGAAACAGAATTTCTGGGAGAGGGAACAATCACATGGTTAATCCCTGACGGTGTAGCATACTCCACCGCAGAATTCGACTTCTATGGCGTCCAGAATAACGGCTACCAGACCATTACCATCCAAAACAACGGCACCGAATGGGCAGACGTGGACTACGAGATCACGCACCAACACGAAAACGGATTTATCGGACTTGTGAGCCAGTATGGAGTGATCCAGCTCGGAAAAGAGGAGGAAGCAGACGGAGAGAACTACGAAGCGTCCGAAGAACTGTTTAACGGTTACGGCTTGTTTCAAGACGATCATGGAACGTCTTACCAAAATCCGGAAAACACCACACGGGGAACACTCGAAGTACGGAACATTGCTGGACACAATGTGATGGCGCTAAAAGGTGGACAAGCAACATCCGGATACTGGAATGGTGGAATGAAAACACTTACTATCCCGGTGGACAGTGAGGGCAGACGTGGAGCGAAGAACTTTTACTGTTACACCCAGCACTGGTTTGAAACCGGATTAATGGGGCAGACAGGAGCGCAGACCATTGCATTTCTGACAGGAGATAACAAGGTGATCTGCGCCATGTCTATTAACAAGAGTGATACGGTTGGCAATACGGCGCATGTGGACTGGTTTGCCCCTCAAAACAAGAAAATTAAGACACTGGATTTCCAGCCGACATCCTACGAGGATAACCCGTTTAATTTAAAAATGGGCGGCGGACACAATGACTTTTTAAAAGAGGGTGACAAGTTGCGTATTTTCTGGTACGGGAAGTATTACCACTTTACTATCCCAGAGATCAAAGATATGGAATGCGAGAAAATCCAGATCTGGATCGGGCAGTGGGGAAGTAGAGATCTTGGAAATCAGCTGGTTACGCACAATTATTTAAAAAGTATCTGGTTCCGTAAGGATAACGTGGAAAAATACCGAGATGTGCCGAACCGGTACCGTGCCGGAGATGTGGTGTCTATAGACGGGGAGAGTACGAAGGTCTACGTTAATGGGATGGTGGCTAAGGGAGATGAGATTAATGGATCCAATTATCCAAAAGTGCCACCCGGAACAACAGAAGTGCAGTTCTGCTATTCTTCCTTTTCTTCTCCACCGCCACAGATTAAAGCGAAAATACGGGAGGTGTATTTATAGTGGATAACATCAGGATCGCGATTTTAAGCGCGAATAACACACCAGTAGCGTTTATGGACAATCAGCACAAGAAGTCCATGCACTACTGGAAAGACGAATTGCACGAATACTTACAGGGTGCGGCAAATACTTACACCTTTACGGTGTCCGCAAAGCATCAGGATGCAGAGAATGTTACCGCCGGGAATAAGGTGGCGTTTATACACAAAGGGAAATCCTACTATCTAAACATCGTAAACACTGAGCAGACAGAGGAGACGATCACAGCTACGGCGTGGTCGTTATCTTTTGAGCTAATCAACGAGGATGCCGGAGAGTACAAAGCCGGAAAAGCAATGAGCTTTGAGGAGTACCTTGCCGTTTTTGATGCTGAGAGAACACTAAAACTGGGGCTCAATGAGGTATCAGATAAGCGGATCACCAACGAATGGACAGGTACAACGTCCGTATTAAAGAGATTATTCTCTCTGGCTAATGTATTTTCTGCGGAGATCGAGTTTGAGACAGTGCTTAACAGCGATTACTCCTTAAAAGAGATTGTGCTGAATGTATATCGGAAACACTCCGATACAGACAGCGGAGTCGGAGAATACCGGAATGACATTGTACTGCGGTACGGGAAAGGAATTACCGGAATCCGTAAGACCACGGATGCAGAAAAGTTATATACATGCATCCAGCCGACCGGAAAGGACGGTCTGACAATCAATGGTCTTGACAAGAAAGAATACGATGAAAACGGGAATATCGAGTACTTTACAGACGGTGCGATCATCCGGGCACCACAGGCAAGAGACCGGTTTCCGTCCAATATCGTGAATAAAGAGGATGCTTATATCCTGATGCGGAAAGAGTATGATACAGACAGCAAGGACAAGCTCTATAGCATGGCTCTGTCTGATCTTAAAACAGCATCCGAACCGGTGGTGACTTACGAGGTGGACGGATATTTTGACACCAACATCGGGGATACGGTAAGGATGCAGGATCAGGAGTGGACACCAGTCCTTTATCTACAGGCAAGAGTATCAGAACAGATCAGGAGTCTTACCAATCCAAAAACTGCAAAGACGGTATTTACAAACTACAAAGAGCTTACATCCGAAATTTCGGATAGCTTGTTGCAGAGGATGGAAGATCTTATCAACAAAAATAAGGTCTACACTTGTTCCATCTCCACCAACAATGGCATCATCTTTAAAAATGGTATCGGCAGCACTACTCTGACAGCTTACGCTTACGATAACGGCGTGGACGTGGCAGACAAGCTACAATTCCGGTGGAGCAAAGATGGCACAGAGTTTTATGTTGGTAAGAGTGTTACGGTAAATGCTACTGACGTGGATACAAAGGCGGTGTACTCGTTTGAGGCTATGGAAAATGGGATAAAACGTGGGTATTACGAGGTTACGATTGCAGATTTAATGGATGGAGAGGACGGAAAAGACGGGGAACAGGGTCCGCAAGGTGAGAAAGGAGAGCAAGGCGAACAGGGACCTCCGGGACCACAAGGCGCTCCGGGATTGGATGGTATACAGGGTCCAAAGGGGGATCAGGGAATCCCGGGAAAAGATGGGAAGGACGGAAAAACACAGTACACCCACATCGCCTATGCGAACAGCGCAGACGGTAGGACAGATTTTTCCGTGTCCGACAGTAATAGGGAATATATCGGAATGTATGTTGATTTTGCGCAAAATGACAGCGCAGACCCGACAAAATACGCATGGAGTAAGATCAAAGGCACAGACGGGGCGATCGGAACACCCGGAAAGCCGGGAGCTGATGGAAAGACCCCGTATCTACATATCGCCTACGCAAACAGTGCTGATGGAAAGACGGGATTTTCCACCACGGATGGTACAAATAAGCTCTATATCGGGCAGTATACAGATTATATACAGGCAGACAGTGCAGATGCTACGAAGTATACATGGACAAAGATCAAAGGCGAACAGGGGGAACGTGGGCTACAAGGGCTGCAAGGAGAAAAAGGCGAACAGGGGATTCCTGGAACAGCTGGTGCGAATGGAAAGACCAGTTATTTCCACATCAAGTATTCTTCTGTGGCAAAGCCGACAACGTTCAGTCAGATGACAGAGACGCCGTCTGCTTATATTGGAACTTATGTGGACTTTGTACAGGAAGATTCTACAGATCCTGCAAGATATACCTGGTCGCAGTTTAAAGGATCGCAAGGCGTAAAAGGAGATCAGGGAATTGCTGGTAAGAATGGTGCAGATGGGAAAACAAGTTATTTACATATCGCCTACGCAAACAGCGCAGATGGAAAGACAGGGTTTGATGTTTCGAATAGCGCTGGGAAGTTTTATATTGGACAGTATACAGATTTCACGCAAGCGGATTCTACAGACCCGACGAAATACGCATGGACAAAAATCAAAGGCGAAAATGGAAAAGACGGAACAAACTCAAGAAGCTACATCCTGGAAGCGTCCGATACCGCTATTAAAAAAGGTGCAGACGGAGCTTTAACACCATCTAAAATAACATTCCGGTCGTTTTATCGAGATGGAGACAGTGCGACAAGGATACCATATAATGGTAGATTTAAAATCGAAGAGTCAACCAACGGAACATCATACTCCGTGAAATACACCTCATCTGCGAACGAAAGTGCAAAGGAGTATACACCGACTGCAACTGCGAAAATACTCCGTTGCACGCTTTACAGCGCAGACGGGACTATAAATGCTTTGGATACGCAGAGTGTTGTTGTGCTTACGGATGTGGATAATTTGGAGATTGGCGGTAGGAATTTACTATTAAACACAGGGTTTAATACTTTTAACCATTGGATTAAAGGTAGTAATACAAAATCTCTCCAGATGGTTAATGGATGGTGTGAAGTTACGATTGGTGGGACATGGTCTGGATTTGTTCAAGAATTTATACCAGAAAAAAATGTTGAATACATAGTGAGTTACGAAGCGTATCTGGTAGACACTGTTGCTGAAACTGCTGTGTTAGAAACAGATTTTGGTACTCCAGATCAAAATCAAACAATTAACAAAACGCCTGCAAAATATTCATTGAAATTAAAATATCCATCTACATCTTTAAATGGAAAAATAGATTTCATGTTATCAAATAATGAAGTGGGTAAAAAATGGAGAATTCGAAATATCAAACTTGAAAAGGGTAATAAAGCCACAGACTGGTCTCCCGCTCCTGAGGACATAGAAACTTTAGTAGTAACATTGTCCAACGATTCCCAAACAGTAGCAACAGACACAAACGGAAACGGTGGAAACTTTATAGATTGCTCTACAAAAGTGCAGGTTTACAACGGCGCACAGGACGTTTCAGAAGTCGCTACTTACACCGTAACAAAATCTTCCGGAATTGCTGGTACATGGGATTTAAGTACACGTACTTACAAGGTATCCGCTCTATCTACGGATAACGGATGGGTTGACATTAAAGTAACATACAACGGAAATTCTATCACAAGACGGTTTACGGTTTCGAAATCGAAACAGGGCGCGCAGGGAGCAACGGGACCTCAAGGTGATAATGGACCACAAGGGCCGGCGGGGACGTCTGGAAGAGGGATAAAAACTATTACAGAATATTATTTGATTTCTTCCGCAAAAACAGGAATTACAACAGCGTCAAGCGGTTGGAGTACATCAGTTCCGACGATGACAGCAACAAATAAATACTTGTGGAACTATGAAAAATTTACGTTTACAGATAATACGACAGCGACCACTACACCAAAAATAATCGGGATATACGGAGACAAAGGAACAACAGGAGCTACTGGTCCGCAAGGACCTCAAGGAAATACAGGTGCTACTGGACCGCAGGGGCCACAAGGAGCGACTGGCCCGAAAGGACCGCAGGGGGCAACTGGTGCAACGGGACCACAAGGGGTAACTGGAAACGGAATAAAGTCTATCACGAATTATTATCTTGCAACGGCAAGCGGAAGCGGTGTGTCGGCGTCCACATCAGGATGGACTACAACTGTACAAGCAATAACGGCGTCAAAAAAATATCTGTGGAATTATGAAGTTGTTACCTATACAAATGGTAGCACGTATCAATCAGCACCATGTATCATCGGGGTATATGGTGATAAGGGAGCGACAGGTGCTACAGGAGCAACAGGACCAAGTGGCATAATTGTATCTTCTACGGCTCCGTCAAATCCTAAAGTTGGCCAGTTATGGCAGACAGCAAGTGGAGAGCCGATTAAGAGATGGGATGGAAGTAGGTGGGTGATCCATTATATTTCTGTTGATAACTTAAACGCACAGACTTTAAGTGCGATAGCGGCAGATCTTGGAACTGTAACTGCCGGACTTATTAAGGATAAGAATGGAACAATGCTTATCGATGTTACATCCGGAAAGATTATTAGCAAGAAAATCGTGCAAGGAGCAGTGGAAAATGTTGCGTCATTGAGTAATGCGTATTTGGCTTTCTCCGGTAAGGCTCCGACAACAGATCGAGCTACTATGAGCGTGAACTTGCAAAACATCATGTTTACAAATGAAAATACAAGAAAAGCAACGACAATCCAGTTTGAGGATGAAATGATATATGCAAGAAATTCTGTATCCCCACGTATAAGCATATATGCGTATCGCAATTACGATTCCGGTACCGTGAAAGGTCCATTTACAAGTGCAAACTCCAATAATAACATCCGCGTGGAACTAAAAAGAAGAGGATTTATGGTAACATGCAAGATCACAATGCTTGCACAATTTCCAGGAAGTGGCGAATACGGGCCATTCAACGAGGTGAAAATTCCAGTAGGATATCGACCGGTTGTGGATTTCTTTGCTCCCTATAGTGAAGTTGTAGGATCTAACATATTTGGAACGGGAAGATACGGCATAGGAAAAGATGGGGGGATCAAGATTTATGTGGAGAATGCCGCATGGACAGAACATCACGCAACGTTCACGTGGATTACAGATGATTGATTAAAGGAGCAAATATGGAGATAAGAGCAAGACCATGATGGTCTTATTTTTATACTTTAAAAACAGAAAGGAAAGTGAGGATATGAAGAAAATGGAACAGTTAGCAAATGTAAAGGCGTTTTTATGCATGGTGTTTGGAGCTATTGCTGGAGGATTTGTAAACCTGATCGGAGGATGGTCTGAGGACTTAACTACATTACTTATTTTTATGGGTGTAGATTTTGTACTCGGGTTACTGATCGCTGCCTTTTGGAAAAAGAGCAACAAATCAGAGAACGGGGCACTGAGCAGCTACTCTGCATGGAAAGGTCTGTGCAGAAAAGGGGTATCCCTACTGATCGTACTTATTGCATATCGGCTGGATGTCACTCTCGGCGTAGACTACATCCGCACAGCCGTAGTACTGGCATTTATAGCAAATGAGGGTATCTCGATTTTGGAAAATGTTGGAATTATGGGTGTGAAATATCCGGAAGCGTTAAAAAAAGCACTGGATGTTTTAACAAATAAATCACAGGAGCAGGAGGGCGAGTAATCGTCCTCTTTTGTAGATTTTATTAACACTAATCTTACTTGCGGAAACAGTGCAGATGGTATATAATAAACGTATTATATATGGCGGTGCATACAATGGAATTAAACGATATTACAGTTTTTGTGGACGAATCTGGAACGATTGGTAAAGGTACGATAAAAGAGAATGACTTCTTTATTATCACGCTCTTATTTGTTAAAGATGAAGACATAAATCATATTAAAAAAGTATTTAAAAAGGAACGGCTAAAAATTGTTAATAAAAAGGATACGCTCAAAGAACAGTTAAGGAACAATAAAGAGGTAAAGGGGTCAGAGCTTAGTGAGGTAGAAAAAAGACAAATATATGAAAAGCTAATCGAAAAGTGCGGCGATAAGTTCGAAATAGCTGTGATTGTGATGAATAACAGAAAAGCTACAGTAAAATTCAGATCGAATTCATCTAGAGCATTTAACTACCTTATAAAAACTTTTTTAGAAAAGCATTTCAAGAAAAGAAGCAAGTTCAAAGAGTTGAGCCAAATACATTTTGTTATTGACGAGAGGAATGTTGCGACAGAGTCAAAATATACTTTACAGGAATATTTGAATACAGAATTGAATTTAGTGGAATCATTTGCGGAAAAAGATATAGTTGTTCATTATTATGATTCAAAAAATTATTTGTTACTGCAACTAGCAGATTTTATTTCAAATACTTTTTACAGATATAGGCAAAAAAATATCGCAGAATCAAAAGATAATGTAAAAATGTTACTAAATCAGACAAGTACAAATAAAATATTCAAATTTCCGTATTATTAAAATTGATTATACATATAATTTAACTGGCAGTTGTTATATAAGTCCATGTTTTGACACATTTGTGCTTGGGAGATATCCTCGAATATGGCGTAACAACTGTTTTATTGTTGACAATTACGAAAAAACATGCTAATATTTGTTTAACAAAATAAGTCCTTATAAACCGCAAGAGATTGTAAGCAGTATGTACTACTGTCGGAGTAAGGCATTGCCAGAAGAACACCTCAGCTATGGGGTGTTTTTTGTTATACATATAGTGAATGCGTAGGGAGCTTGGAAACAGGCTCTCTTTTATTGTGCGATTGCACGGGAAGGAATAAAGAATTATGGGTAGTAGAGAATTTTTAAACATTTGTAAAGCAAAGGTGGCAGATTATTTTAATCAGAATAAAGACAAGACGGATACGTCTGGCAACATGACTTCGGATGATGTATTTGTAGTTTGGTATTGCAAGACACTGCAAAATCACAAGGCGTTACTTAGTACGCCAGTGAGTGACGGTATGTATCATGAGATCACATACAATGGAGACAAAAACGAGTTATATTTTGATGCTTACAAAAAGTGGGAAAACATTAAATACGATATGTAAGTTGTGCGTCATCGCGCAGGAAGGAGAGAAAATATGAGTATTTGTCGTGGAGTAGCAGGAAACAGAGGAAGAAATCCGGTAGGAATCTTTTTTCACAATGACGCTGGAAGCAAGAACGCCAATGCAGAATTTTACAGAAATTGGTTACAGACACATCCTCTGGAAAACGGATTTGCGCACTATTATGTAGCACAGGATGGCATCTTACAGGCAGAGGATGATATGAATTGTGCATGGCACTGCGGAGACACAAACGGGAACTTAAATTATCTTGGCATCGAAACGTGTCAGAGTATGGGCGATCTGGATGTATTTAAAGCAAATGAGGAAAAAGCATTGCAGTTGGCAGCGCAGAAGTGCAAGCAGTATGGAATCACACCAAGCACAAGCACGATAAGGCTACATCAGGAAGTGTATGCCACATCATGCCCTCACAGATCTGTGGAGATTCACGGTGGCAGAGAAGCTACAAAGTCCTACTTTATCAAACGGATTAAGGAGTACATGGGTGGTAATGTCACGCCACCAACTTACGTATCTGGTGGACAGGGATCCGGACAGGCATCGGCGTCACAGCAGCCGGAAGTAGTATTTACCTACGCTGTCAAGCTGGAGGACGGACGCATCTTGCCGTTTGTACGGAATCTTACAGACTTTGCCGGAATTCAGGGTAAGAAAATCACAGACGTGGCTATCAAGGTAGACAAGGGATCCGTAAAATACAGAGTCCACGTGATTGGCAGAGGGTGGCTGCCTTATGTGACCGGATGCAACTGGAAAGATCACAATAATGGTTATGCCGGTACAGGACAGCCAATTGACGCAATCGAGGTGTACTACAATACTCCAGCAGATTATGCGGCAAAATACGGCTACCAGAAAGCCCAGTACCGTGTCAGCCCTGTAAATGGAGCTTACTGGTCATGGCAGTATGATAACGAGACTGGAAACGGACAGGACGGATATGCTGGAGCGTTCGGACAGGCAATCGATCGGTTCCAGTTGTTCTAATAAAAACCCCCTCGGAGATCAGCTCTCTGAGGGGTGAATATTGTATCATTTTCGTGTATATTTATAATATGTAAAAATATTATAGGTTATTGCTATTTGGTGGCCCGGATTGCAGTAACCTATAACATATCCGTAAACCCTTATAAACAGAGGGCTCACGAGATATAAAGGTGGAAGATCAGTTTGCCGTTTTTCTTGTCATAAACGATATCCTCTACCAAACTTCTCATAAAAATGCCTTTCGTATCATAGTCTATCGCATCATTTTTAATCACATCGTATACAGTTTGCACGTTCTTGAGCACATCAGATTTTGTTTTCGTATCTCCATTATTCTTGTCGAGATTTTCCAGTTGCATCAAAATATCTTCCCTGTCTTTTTGCAGACGCTCTTTGTTCCGTTTATATTCTTCCAAAGTATCTACTTCATTCTCATAAGCGAGACGGATCCGTTTCTCCCTGTTGGAAATTTTATCAAGTTCAGACAAGAGTGATTCACGTTCTGATATCTTCTCACCGGTCTCGGCAGAGTGGTAAGAGTATTCAAAATCCATACCGGAAAGAAGTTTTTCAAAATACTCTTCCAGTGCAGCGATCACTTTTTTCTCTGATATCGAACAGGATTCGGTATGTACTCCTTTGCTGTACTTATAGCACTGGAAACCAGGTGAGTGCCTGTTTGCGCCATTGTAGGCGAGAGAGGCCCCGCAGTATCCGCATTTTAAAATCCCTGATAACCAATGTTTACATGAGGATACATCACGGCGTTTCAGTGGCCTATATGTAGTTTGTATCTTTTTCATGCGGGCTTCGAAGCGTTCTTTTGAGTAATGGACTTCATGCGTTCCCATGAATGTTATCCCATTCCACGCGACAAGACCATAATAGAATGGATTTTTCAAGATTCTTTCTACGCTACGGGATTCGAAAGGGTTCCCTCGTCTTGTGCGGACTCCCATATCGTTTAGCTTTCTTGTTATCTTTGTGGTATCTGAGTTGTGGTAATCAAATTCATCACAGATAAAATCCACGACCTTCATTTCATCCGGATCAATTTTATAAGGATCTCCGTTTCCAACAGCACGATACCCAAAAGGTGGGGACATCTGGTATCCTTTTTTTGTAGCCTTTTCTTTCATCCCTCTTAGGACTTCGCCAGAAAGCCGGATAGAGTAGTATTCATCCATCCATTCAATGATTCTCTCGATTAAAGAGCCGAATGGACCATCTATCAAAGGTTCTGACACACTCACAACATCAACGTTGCTTTGCTTCCGCAGCAGGGATTTGTATACGATAGATTCTTCTTGATTTCTTGCGAATCTGCTGAATTTCCAAACCAGAATCACATCAACCGGATGATCGGATGATTTTGCAAGCCCGATCATTTTTTGAAATTCCGGCCGTTTATCGGCTTTTCTTCCTGATATCCCAATCTCAAAGAAAACTTTCAAAATGATAATATTGTTTTTGGCAGCATATTCCCGTAATAGTTTCTCTTGCGAATCCGGAGAAAGTTCTTCCTGCTTATCAGTGGATACACGGACGTAACCATAGGCATATCTTGCGCTCATTTTAGATCATCTCCTCATTTAATTTATGTAAAAATAGGTACAAAAATAACAGCCAGCACATGAACAAATGTTCTGGATTGTGTAGCTGTCCCGAAGATGATACAATATTCTTGGCTTCAGATTGCATATCTTCGGATATGTATTACCGTCTCGGTGTTGGTAGCACCGGGGCGGTTTTTATTTTATTCTCCTAAAGAATTTAATGAATTCATTATGTCTTCTGTGCTCATTCCGGCAGCAGAGTCAGTGTACTTTTTGACGCGGTTATATTATTTTAGCTCCTTTTTTACGGTTGCAACGCCAACAAAGAGTCTGAAGATTATCTTCTGTTGTCAGTCCACCTTTAGAAATTGGAACTATATGGTCTATCTCAAGCAGTAAATTTGGTTCTTTCTCTACGGATGCACCGCAGTTTTTGCATGTAAATTCATCACGTTCTTTAATTTTCTGTCTCAGCTTACTTGTCATGAGTGCTCGTTGGCCGGCTGCGCTTTTATTGAATTTTATTTTTTCCGAAAGAAATATCACAAAACGATTCAGATTATCAATATCCATCACAACATCGCACTGAGTAGAAGCATTTCCACCAGGGCTTACATATTTAAAAATATACTTCGGAAAATACGCAGTCCCCATATCAATTTCATCAAACCCGAGTTCTCTTTCAAGCTTTGTTTTACCTATTTTCCTTATAAGTAAGGGAACTTCACTCTGAATACTTTCAATTATTCCGTTTTTTTCCGTTTTTAGTTTAGTTTTTCCCTCTTCAGCAGCTTCAAAATTATTCAGAATATTTTCGAAAGCAGACAAATTTTCTTCAGTCGCCTTTATTCCGAAATATTTACATATATACTCAAACGGCTTTTTCTTTGCATTATTGCACACAGTACGAGAGCAGTCGTGGATGTTCGGCAAATACTCCTGATTATTTAAGTGTTTCCGCTTGTAGTTCCATTTACTCCTATCTCTATAAAGCGCGTCGCCATAGTCTGTTTGGGTCGAAACAAGTTGTGTATGTTTCAGACGTTCGATATGACCGTTCAATTCGTTGCAATCATTTATGTATGACTCTATTCTATCTTTTATTTGTAAAAACTTTCCACTTTTATAATAAAATAGTTCATACATCTTCCACGCAATAAAAATAAGCGCCAATACTACAAAAACAGGCCATATTTCAATTGCGACTCCAATAATTATCAGCACAATAATAAAACCTATAAATTGCATTAGTTTCCCTCTTTTCCCCTGCATTTCGCGTTATTTTATAATGTGGTTATACTACTCCATATATCTTTTCACAACGGTAATCAGCTGATCACGATATTTATATAGATCATTGAGTGTTTCGATGTAAAAACGTTCCATTTTCTTATTTTCATCTGGAATGAATAATTGCTTGTTTTTCTTGTCGAGATTTATCCTACAAATAGGCTTTCTATTATTATCTTTGTACAAGATTCCAAAGTAGCTCTCTGTATCTCTATGTACTACATCGTTAACATCTACGGTTCCGGCGAGCATACCTCTTACAATGTAGAATGATTCGATTTCTTCTTCCGTAGTTACGATTTTTGATACGGGTTCTTCTGTGATTTCTTCTGTTTCTGTTTTTTCATCATCATTATCCTTTGATAAAGCAGAAGATATCTTGTTATTCACGATTTCATTCACAAATGAGGAGAACGCCCTTTTTACAACAGGAGTGAATTTTTCTATCACTCTTTGGTTCTTCTGTCCGTCATATATATTCGTGAGTACAAGCCTTACAAATTCTTCTGATGGTGATTCAAATTCATCTGACAACACACCTTTTATGAGCGAACTATATTTCAACTCTTCAGCTGTGCTGAATATTTTTTCTCTGTCGAAATTTTCCTTGCAAAACTTCCTTAATTCATTTATGGAAGAGTCTTTTAGGCTGAGCATGTTTATTTCAAGGAATGGAACCAGATCCATTTTATTCGCTTCTTCCAAATCCGTGTAAAATCTGTATATAATCCCGTTTGTCAGAATGCCGAATTTGGCAGGAGACGTTCCAAAATATCTGAATAGTTGTGAAGAATGTTTATCTAGCTGTTCGGAACAACTTTTGCATTCAATTAGAATGTTTGGTTCTCCATTATCCAAAATTGCATAGTCAACCTTTTCCCCTTTTTTAATGCCAACGTCCGCTGTATATTCCGGGCAAAACTCCAGTGGATTGAATACATCGTACCCAAGTATCTGAAACATAGGGACGATTAAAGACATTTTTGTTGCCTCTTCGGTAGATACAGTATCTTTCATCAGTGATACGCGCTCCGAAAATTGTTTAATAGATTCGATAAACTCCATATTTCCTCCTTTTTGTACCTCACACCACTTCATTCTATATAAACGCTGTAGCGATTATATCATTCAAAATCTTTCAATCTTAATTCAATCATTCTTTTATGATAACCGAATAATCTAGATAATTGATCAGTAGTAAAATCCAGATGTTCTTCAATATCAGAATCTTGGATAAGTAAATTCAAAGCGAAACGATCAGCTTCCGTTTCAAATTTACTTGTCACAAAATTTGTTCTCGTATCCATGAATATAGCATTGCTATCTTTATGTAAGAACAAATGGCCAAGTTCATGAGCGATTACAAATAATAGTTCATTCTCTGGCAATCGTTCATCCACGTATATGATGTGGTTCCTCTGAAAATAGTGGTAGAACCCACGAACTCCGTCTAATGGATGGAAAACAAGTATTGCATCCATTGCCTTTACAATTTCAAGAGGATTTCTTGTGCCGTATTTTTGAACGATTTCATTCACACGTTCCTTAATATCCATAAGTATCAATCCTTTTTATACTTTTTAGGCGTATATTTCTCTTTGTTCTTTTGTTTTGCCATTTCCATTCCAATTCTCATAGCTGAGAGAATAGAATCTATTGCTTCTGGGGATGCTGGATCGCCATCAAACATCAGGCCGTCTTGTTTAAGCAATGCTTCTGTATCATTCAAAATCGCTTCTATTTGTTTGGAATCTCTTTTTGTAAGAGAAGTATTGCCAGTTGCTTTTTGACGTTCCGGCTCTTTTCCTGTTTGTAAATACTCAACTGATACGCCAAAATAGTCGGCGATTTTTTGCATTTTATCAATTTTAGGAGTACTTAGTCCACGTTTCCAATCGCTTAGAGTTGACTGCGAAACTCCTGTTTCCTTACTCACCTTATAAGGAGTTACTCCGTTTTTCTGTAGTAATTCACTAAAAACCTCATACATAATTTGTTCACCTTTCATAAAAATAAACAATACTAAAGAAAACCGATAAAAAGTAATTGACTAAATCGGATTCACGTAGTAATATATGAGCATACACAAGAAAACCGTTGCAGTTTTCGGTGTATATGCTACGAACTGTTTATATATTTTGCTTGACAACCGAAGTATATCACATTTTCGTAGTAATTGCAACAACTCAAGATGTGAAAGGTGGTGTGAAAATGTACCAAAGATTTTTAGAACTATTGTGCAAAACAAACAAAACTCCGTATCGTGTGTCAAAAGATACAGGGATATCGCAATCTGCATTATCCGACTGGAAAACAGGGAGAAGCAAGCCGAAAGCAGATAAGCTAAAAATCTTAGCCGATTACTTCGGTGTATCAGTTGAGTATTTTTTGGAGTAGGAGGAATTT
>ENA-OOZR01000340-OOZR01000340.1-human-gut-metagenome-genome-assembly--contig:-NODE-340-length-43388-cov-4.771514_pt1 | contig 43388 bp, 40 predicted proteins | sample MGYA00241045_ERZ501406 | MGnify/ENA primary metagenome ERZ501406 (study PRJEB25962, sample SAMEA2042920) | human gut metagenome | biome: human gut; feature: human-associated habitat; material: faeces...
TACCGGTTCAGACGGCGTAAACTCACTTCCGAAACTTAAGTTATCTTATTCAGCCTGTGTCTATTTTTTCTTATAAAAGCAAACAAAAAGAACAATTATCAACTTGAAAATAAAGAAATAAAGAATTTACCACCAAATTTAAAGAAGAACCGAAAAATAGACAATCAACACTTTTTTATCCCCGGAAGGTTCGACAGGTTCTTCCGGTTTTTCAACCGGAGGTGTACTTGGCAAATCCGTTTAGGGTTCACCCGCGGAACAGCCCGTAACGGGCAACACAAGCCATACAAAGAAAAAAAGAGTTTCGTTTTCATGTCTGCTATTTTTAAGTTATTCCTTTGATACAAAGGCAAAAGCAAAGCCCCACAACGTCTTTGCTGCGAGGCTCAATTTGTTTTGTCAGGAAGTTCACTACCTTTTTTCTTGATTATTCAGTATCGGACTGAATGTGACTTGATTCACTTATCTGTTTCTTCACTCCATTGTTTACCGAAACTCGTCTGTTCCGTTTCCACACACCCACGATGTCCGTGTACCTTACATTCATCCAACGCTGATTGTAGCTGCCGGAATTCATCATCGTAAAGCGTGACATTCCAAGCTCCCAGATTCTCCAGAATCCTTTCCTGATTCTTGGAACCGGGAATAGGTACGACATTGGGATATTTATGGAGCATCCACGCAAGCGATATCTGGGCGTTGGTAGCATGTTTCTCCACAGCGAACCGATGCAGCAAATTGAGTATGGGCTGGTTGGCCTCGATATTCTCTTTCGATAATTGGGGGACGAATTTCCGCACGTCATCGAAGCCGAACTGATCCTGTGGCGTTACCTTGCCCGAAAGGAATCCGCTTGCAATCGGCGAGAACGGTACGACTCCGATTCCTTTTTCAAGGCATACCGGAAAAATCTCCGTTTCGCAATCGCGTTCCACCATCGAATAGATGTTCTGGACGGCGGATAATGGAGTAATCTTATGTGCCGCCCGTATCTGGTCGGCCGATACTTGCGACAATCCCCAACCACGTATCAGTCCTTCCTGAATAAGCCGTCCCATGACGGTTGCCACATCCTCAAGCCGGACTGCCTCACTGATACGGTGCAGGTAATACAGGTCGATATAATCCGTACGAAGTCTGCTCATGGAATCTTCAAGATGCCGGCGTACCTCCCGGTAGAGATTCGTCTCGTCCGGTTTCGAGAGTTCACCAATATGAAATTTGGTGGCGAGCACCACCTTCTTACGGAACGGTTCAATCGCCTTACCCACCAATTCCTCGTTATGTCCGGCGTAGAATTGTTCTTTGCCATAGGCTTCCGCCGTATCGAAATGCGTGCAGCCGTAGTCGTATGCCCCGCGGATGGCTTCTATGGCATACGCTTCGGGTGGCACTTGCCCGTAACCGTGGCTGAATCCCATACATCCCATTCCTATCGGAGATACTTCCAGCTGTCCTAATTTCCTTTTATCCATACTATTATTTTTTTAGAGTGAGATTATTATTGAATTACTTTATTTCCTTATTTTTAACCACTTCCCATAAGTCAGCATCCGCCAGCCCCATTCTAGAGGCCCAAAGCGGAAATAGGAGAGCCATAAGGCACTGAATGCCATCTGGACAAGAAAGACGTAGAAAGCTATGGATTCTGTTCCTGTCAATCCAATGCCGGCCCCCAGTCCGAAGCCGATACCGTAGAAGAGAACCATGCCCCATACCGACTGTCCCACGTAATTAGTCAGTGCCATTCTCCCCGGAGCGGCAAGACAGCGCCACAAGCGCCACTCTCTACCATGCAGGTACAGGAGACAGATAGCGGAAACGTATGCAAAACCTAAAGGATAGACACTTGCCGTATAGATGGCGGTGTGTGCAGTCGTTCCGAAAGGATGCCCGTTTACCGCACTCCAGGCATAGAGAACGGATAGGGGAAGTCCCAGCAGAAAACCGTATGTCACCGTTTTTTTCAGTAGTACCCGATTGGCCTCAAGATCGGCGTATATTTGCTTGCGCCCAATGTAGAAGCCCAATAAGAACAATCCCAATACCTTAAAATAGCGATTGCCGTCGATAAATTCCTGCAAGCGCACCCATGCACCTTGTACCAGGAATTGAAAGACCCCTCCGTAGTTTTCCGCGTCGCGTAGCCAGATTCCGAAGTTATATTCCGTTATACCATATAAATTGCAATAGTGCTGTTGCATTCGCACTGCGGGAGCCGACCGGGACACTCCGAATGTACCGGCCAACCAATCAATCAGAATAGGAAGTAGCAATAAGACAGCGGAAGTCCCCAGCAACACTCTGTCCGAAACATGCCGGAAAAGAGGGAGCAACATGCCCAATAAGGCATACAACAACAAGATGTCCCCACTCCAGATAAACATCAGATGCAGAAAACCAATGGCGGCCAGAACAATCATCCGCCGGTAAAAGATACGGAATCCGTCCGTTCCCTTTTTGGCCGCGTTGCTGATAATGATTGAAAATCCGATACCGAACAGCAGCGAGAATATGGTGTAGAACTTACCATCCACGAAAAGGTATTGAAGAAAGCGAATTACCTTATCTATTTCCGCCGTAGGCATAGCCTCCGTAATTTCCGGTTTTTGAAAAGTGTAAAGCGAGAATTCCGGAAAGTTGGCAAAGCAGATTCCCAGCAATGCAAATCCTCTTAGAGCATCGAGGATGACATGGCGTTCCGAGGCCTTCACGGGTGCCATGTCTTTTATGTCTATTTCCTTATTCATTGATTCTTTCTTTTACCGGATTCTCACAAGCATGAGTGGAGAAAATTCCTACCAATTTTTACTAAAAATTTAAAGCCTATTTCTCCTTTAAGGCATTCTTAAAGAAAGCATCTATCTTGTCGAACGGAATCACGTTGAGATTATCGTATAAATCGACATGGTTGGCTCCGGGTATAATCAACAGTTCCTTGTTACTACCCGTCAGCCGTTTGTAGGCATCCTCGCTGAAATAGCGGGAATGAGCTTTTTCTCCATGAATCATCAACACGGCACTGCGGATTTCGCTGATATAGGTGAGCAACGGCATATTGATGAATGACAATACGCTGGTTTTCGTGATTCCCTCGTTGGAGTTCGGTGAACGGCGATGGTAGCCTCGTTCCGTCTTGTAGTAGTTGTGATACTCCTTGACGAATTGCGGAGTATCGTCCGTTACGGGGTCAAGTACGCCACCGTCGCGTACATAGCTGTCATCACGATAATCCTCAGTACGCTGTGCGTTGAGTTGTTCGCGCAATTTGTAACGGTCATCGGAGCTCATGGCGTCGAAATACCCGTTGGCATTTACCCGGCTCATATCATACATAGTGGATGTTACCGTCGCTTTGATACGAGGGTCATTGGCCGCAGCATTAAGTGCAAACCCGCCCCAACCGCAGATGCCTAAGATTCCGATACGTTCCGGATCGACATCCGCACGGGATGTCAGATAATCGACTGCCGCGCTGAAATCCTCCGTACTGATTTCGGGTGACGTAAGATAGCGAGGTGTACCACCACTTTCGCCGTAATAGGAGGGATCGAAAGCAATGGTCAGAAAGCCTCGTTCGGCAAGTGTCTGGGCATAACGGCCTGACACTTGTTCTTTCACCGCACCGTAAGGGCCACTGACGGCAATGGCTGCCAGACGTCCTTGCGTATTTTTCGGCTTGTAAAGGTCTGCGGCAAGCGTGATGCCGTAACGGTTGTGAAACGTGATTTTCGTATGTTCCACCTTATCGCTCTGCGGAAAGGTCTTATCCCATTCCTGCGTCAATTTCAATGCTTCCATATCGGTTGAATTTATATATTTTGCTGTTGTCGTTTCTTGTGCCATGACATTCGCAAAGGTCAGGAACGTCAGTATGGCGATTGCTTGTAATTTCATAGCCGTATTATTTTACTTTATAGCGGAGCCAGACAATATCTGCTTCCCATTGTTCCACACTCTCTAATTTCAGCTTGTACGGGTTACATTCCACACGGGAAATTCCATCGAAAACCGCCGTCTGTCCCTTACGCCCGTCAATACCCGGAGCTACCATAATACTTACTTCGTCAATCAGTCCGGCCTCCAAGAAACCGCCGCAGATATGTCCGCCCCCGACAATCGCCAAGCGTTCAACACCGAAATGTTCGTGAAGCAGCTCCATAGCTTGCGGCAAGTCAATGCGTTCCGCACCGGTGGCAATCCACGAAATACCCAATGTGCACAGCGTTTCCAGATATTTCTCGGACACCTGTTCACTGACAATACAAAGTAGAGGATGCCCGTCAGCTTCACCCTCCTGCCAACGAAGTTTCCCATAGGTATCGACAATGATCGTATATTCGTCCGATTTATTGGCGACATATACGGATTTATGACCTATCGGAGTTCCCTCCATCGGAGTACTTTCCTCTTTGACGGCAGAACATTCGAGTGCGGTAGTTATCCGTCCTGACAGTTTCGAGCAAGGCCCCAGCTTTTCCAAGGCTATGTAATACTCATCCGTACTCAGTTGCCCGACCATCGGGCAGTCGATGCGGCCATCGACCGAAGTCATCATGTGACTGATTATATATGGTCTCATATTCTTGGTTTTTATTTATAATGCAAAAGTAAGGCAGCTTCTCCGCTCTGCCGGTAGACAAATTACGGATTATACTACCTTATTTACTGATTCCTTATCGGCCTACCTGACGTTGCTGTTCCGCATTGTACCGGTCTCCCACAACGGGAATAGCAGCTACGGTATCCTCCAGTTCTTTCCACTCCCCGGAGCTGATGTTGAAGTCGAGTGTACGCAGGTTTTCCTCCAGATGAGACAGTTTTGTTGTTCCCGGAATCGGTACGATCCACGGTGCTTTCTGAAGCAACCAGCCAAGAGCCACCTGTGCCGAGGTCATGCCCCGTGTGCGACCGAAAGCTTGCAGCGCATTTACAATGCGGGTATTCGCACGCATCGCTTCCGGCTGGAAACGCGGCAGGGTCTGACGGTTGTCGTTGCTAATGCTATTGATGGTAATTTTTCCATATCCAATTTCTTTTTTCGTTATTCAATTTCCAATTCACATTGCAAAATTACACGGTTCAAAATGATCCGTTTGTAGACGATTTACGGATATTTATATCCAAATACTCGATTTCAATCTTTTAACAGCATTCCAATACACGGGCCATCCGCTCCAGACCATCGGCAAGTAATGTGCGGGGACAGGCAATGTTCAGACGGATGAATCCCTCTCCACCGGGTCCGTACATCGTACCGGAGTTGACCATCAGCTTCTGTCCCTCTTGTAGGCGCAGGGTCGTGGCATCCGAACCGATACCGAGTGCACGGCAGTCTATCCAGACCAGATAAGTCCCTTCGAGCGGCAGCACGGGATATTGCGGCAGTCGTTCCTCGAAAAAGCGGCAGAGATATTCATAATTCCCTCGCAGGTATTTTCGCAAAGCATCGAGCCACTCGCCACCCTCGTTGTAAGCGGCTATCGTAGCGATCACGCCGAACGGGTTGACGTCGCACACCTCATTGATATTGATGGCACGGTCGATACGACGACGTACATCATCATCGGCCGCAATGATGTTGGCGATTTGCAGTCCGGCAAGGTTGAACGCCTTGCTCGGTGAAACGCAAGTGATGGAGTTTTGCTGGAAGCGTTCGGAGAGGGAGGCAAAAGGCGTATAGTCGTGTCCCTCGTAGGTCAGTTCGCAATGAATTTCATCTGCCACAACAAACACTCCGTTGCACAAACAGATGTCGCCGATATGCCGCAGTTCTTCCGGTGTCCAGACCCGCCCGACCGGATTGTGAGGATTACATAGTAACAGGATTTTCGCCTTCGGATCAGCCGCTTTCGCTGCGAGGTCGTCGAAGTCTATCATATAGCGACCGTCCCGATAAATTAGATTATTGGCCGATAGCTCGCATCCGTCGTTGCGAATCGACGAATAGAAGCAGTTGTATGCCGGAGTTTGGACAATTACTTTATCGCCCGGTGCGGTCAGGGCTTTGATAATGGCCGACAGAGCCGGCACGACACCGCTTGTATAGATAATCCACCGGGGATCTATCCGCCAACGATGGCGGTCTTCAAACCACCAGACGACCGCATCGTAATAGGTTTCGGGCACTTTGGTATAACCGAAAATACCGTGTGCAACCCGCCTTTGCAAGGCTTCTACAATGGCGGGTGCCGTACGGAAATCCATATCCGCTACCCACATAGGTAGCACATTTTTCTCTTTGGGAGTATCCCATTTGTAGGAGTTCGTCCCGCGACGCAGGACAATCGTATCGAAATCGTATTTCATAACTTATCTATTTATTCGTAATTTATAAATCCAGTTACTGCCCCAAAGTCTCGCGAGGAAGATTACTCCCCGGAAACAAAGCTCGATGCACATGGCAAGCCACACGCCGCATAGTCCCATCGTGGGAGCGAACCATGCCGCCAGTGTCAGTCGCACGCCCCAAATGCTGCCGAAGTTCATCAGACTGGGCACGAATGTATTACCCACACCCACGAATATACCGTAGGCTACGATAGACGCCGCGAACATCGGCTCCGCAAAGGCTTCTATCCGCAGAATCTCGATTCCCAACGTGCGGATTTCCTCCACGGGAGTCATCACTCCGATGATTTGTGGAGCTGCCATATACATCAATGCTCCCATGACACCCATAATCAACATTCCCGACCAGACGGTAATATTGGCGAAACGACGGAGCAACCGGATACGGTTCGCTCCGAGGCTCTGACCGACCAACGTCGTGGCAGCCTCCGAGATACCGTAGCCGGGCATATAGCAGAGACTTTCGGCAGTGATGGCGAACGAGTTGGCGGCAATGGCGATGATACCGAGTGGAGCGACGATCACCGTCGTTGCAATCTGCGCCCCGCAAATGGCCATGTGCTCGAATCCCATCGGCAGGGAGATGCGGAAAGCTTTACGCAGCGTCTCTTTTTGAGGTAGGAAACTTCCCCATTCTCCGGATAGTCTCAACATGGGCGAGCGATGGCAAAGATACCACATCATTCCTCCGGCAGTGATGAGTTCGGCCAGCACCGTTCCCAATATCGCGCCTTCCACGCCTAAGCCTGCACCTGGAGCGGTAAATTCCACCCCTAACCATTCCACCTGCCTCGAAGGGAAAATCAGGAAGAAGTTGAACACGATATCCAGAAGACACATCAGCACGTTCAGCATACTGGGCACATGCATATTTCCACTGCATCGCAACATGCCACCCGCAAGGAAATTCAACTGCAAGGCAGGAAGGAAAAGTGCGAATATCCAAAAGTAGAGGGATGAATCGCTCCGTATTGCTTCATCACCGCCCAACCAGCCGGGAAGCATACCACTGATGGAAATGCCGACAGCCGCCAACAATGAGCTGAAAACCAATGTGGCAGCAATCGACTGGCGGAGTATCTTTCGTGCTCCCACGAAATCCCCGGCTCCGATTTTATGCGCTACTTGAACGGAGAAGCCCGTTGCGGCGGCTGCGCACAGCTCCCAAAACAGCCATGTCGTGGTAGAGACCAATCCGATGGAAGCAGCGGCATTCGCGCCCAGGCTGCCCACCATCGAGGCATCGATATACTGCATGGCGATGGAAGATATCTGTGCCATAATGGCAGGGACACTGAGGTATGCAGTCAGGCGCAACTGTTGCCCCAGTGTCATCTGCTTCCCTTCGCGGATAAGCGATAGCAGGTAATCTGTCTTTCCCTTTCCTGTTCCCATCAGGTTATGTACAAGGGCATTAGTCTGTGAAACAAGTTTTCTCGTCCCAGAGTTTCAGCTTGCAATCGGCGGGAGCCTTGATATTCTCGTCGAGGATAATCTCCCCGTAGCTCTCGGCGGTGATACAGCCCGTTCGCGGATTCTTCACCCCACCTATTGCGCCTTTGATGGTCGCCTGCACCGAACTGTACTCGAAAGCCCGGTCGCAGTCGGGGCCGAACGTACAATTTTCCAATACGAGGTCGTGGGCATAGCAGAGCGGCTGCTCGCCGGTAATATGACAGTTCACCAACCGAAGGTTGTGCGAATGCCAACCCAAATATTCACCGTTGAGTTCTGAATCGTAGATTGTCACATTCTCCACTTCCCAAAAGGCATCTTTCGTGGTGATTTTGGCATTGCGCAGTTCCACATTCTTCACGTACTGGAATACGTATTTACTGTCACTCTCCAATCCGTCTATGCGGATATTGCTGCTGAACATGAACGGATAAGTGCCGCCATGCAGTTTCAGATTTTTGATGTCCAAATTCTTGCAACGCCAGAACACTTCGTCGGCATCGTTTATCTCTACGTTCTCGATTTCGATGTCGTGCATCTCGCGGAACATCTTGGGGGCGTCGATACGTGTGTTCGTCATTTTCAGATTATCGGAGTACCACAGAGCCGAACGCCCGCCGACATCGAAGAAACAACGGTCGATAACGAAACCGTGCACGTGCCAGAAGGGATAATTTCCCTCGAACCGGCAATCAACGGCTTCGATGTTGCTGCATTCCTTGATGGCTGATTCTCCGGCACGGATAATTACATTCTCCAAACGTAAGTCATGTGATTCGAACAAAGGTCTTTCACCTCCGAATTCTGCATTTGATATTACTTTCATACTTTCCTTATTTTAATTATTATTCATATTCAACCTGTAACAACGCAAAAGTACGAAGCTCCCTCCATAACAACTTTGCTTCAAGGCTCAAACTGCTTTGTTCTGAAGTTCACCTTGTAATGGAGAGGTAATATTTTATCTCTCTGATGCAAAAATAGATGGTATCTGCCACATGCTTTGTAGACGAATTCCCGGTATTCATACCCAAATTACGGATTATGCTTATGCCTATTCCTACACAAATTGCCTAAAGCCTAATCTAACTCTGTTTTAACGTGTAGTAGTGGATTATATTATTCCGATACCGGCTCTTTGGTCCAAACGATTGAATGAAGTTACCAATTGACCGAAGAAGAAACAAAATCTGGATTTTGGGGATTCCCGATAAGGGGCTGTCCTTTGTCAAGGGCCCGCAGTATCTCCATTTCGTTATCGAACATTTCGAGATTTTCCTTCATACGTTCGATGTGTGTCGTTTTTGGGATAACAACCATACCCGACTGGATCTGAAAGCGCTATACCACTTGGCGTACCGTCTTGTGATAGCGGTCGACGATATACTGCAATACTTCGTCATCGTAGATTTCATTGATCTTACCCTGTCCCAACGGGGCCATCACTGAACTTGAATACCTTTGGCAAAAGTGTTGCCCACGACCTCCTGATGTTCCATGTAAGGATGAATCTTGATCTGGTTGACGACAGGCTTGATACGAGCGTATGCCAGCAATTTGTCCACATGATGCGGATTGAAGTTGCTCACCCCGATGGCACGGATCTTCCCCACATCGACATACTTTTCCATGATTCTCCATCTCTCCTTGACCTTTCTGGCTACCGGCCAATGAATCAGCATCAGGTCAACATACGTTCCTCCGAATGCTTCAATAGTCCGGTCGAGCGACTCGCGTACCTTTCCGCTACGTACGGCATCGGGAGAGACTTTCGAAATAATGAACACTTCACTCCGGCCGATACCGCTTTCCTTGATTCCGTACCACACTTCGGCCTCGTTGTCGTAGCCTTGCGCCGCATCGACCAAACGGTATCCCAGTCCGATGGCGTGTTTCACACACTCTGCGGCAGTCTCCTTGAGAGTAAACATGCCGACACCCAACTGCGGCATCTCTATCCCGTTGTTCAGCACGACACGGAGAATGGCAGGCAGTGTATCGGCCGTTTGAGCCGTTTGTCCGTTGTTGGAAGTTCTGCCCCACAACCTGTCAGTATGGTTCCTGTCAGGAAACACTTTTGTAGGACATGCCGACCAGCATCCTTTGGTCAGCGTGATAGATTACGATACCGTCACGCCCATCTTGCATACACACAGCCAATTTTCAGTCTATGCACTTTATAAAGGGATGGGCGTTACTCTTCTCTCCGGACTTGTTGCATGGAACTCCGTTGGGTAATCACATCAAAGACTTCTCTTTCTTTTCTTATCAGTCCAATGAAGCCGGAGAGCACATCCGTTGTCATATCATCGATATGGCCAAAAGTAAACTTATCAACGGAGAACAAATCATGTAGACCGCTTATGACTTGGGGTTCGAATACCCGCAACATTTAAGTCGTATATTCAAAAAACAGACCGGACAGACTCTCTCGGAATACAGTAGAGATATAAGGGAACGAAAGTTCCGATAACCTTATCGATTACCGGAACTTCAGAAAAATCGAGAAAATGTCTGTCATGCAGGACACTCAATACCATAGAGTCGCTGTACTTCTTCCGGAGCGTGTAGATCAAGAATCATATTGTATCTCGTATTCATGGAAGTAATTGCGGCCATATCCTCCGGTGTCAGCATGAAATCCCCGATGTTGAAATTCTCTTGCATCCGCTGCCGATGTACCGATTTGGGAATGGCGACAACTCCGCGCTGTAAGTGCCAGCGCAGTACGACCTGTGCTGCCGATTTATCATATTTGCGAGCGATACCGGTCAGAATATCGTCCGTGAACAATCCGTTCCGTCCTTCGGCCAAAGGCCCCCATGCCTCTGCTTGTATGCCGAGTTCCTGCATGGTCCGTATCGCATCGGTTTGCGGAGTATAAGGATGCACCTCTATCTGATTGACCGCCGGAATAACATTAGCATTATGGCATAAATCCAGCAATCTGTCCGGCTCGAAATTGCATACCCCGATAGCCCGCACACGTCCTTTCGCATAAAGTTTTTCCATAGCCCGCCATGCTCCGTAATAGTCGCCGAAAGGCATGTGGATCAGATAGAGGTCGAGGTAATCCAATCCCAAACGGGCGAGCGAAGTGTCTAATGCCCGCAATGTCCGTTCATAACCCATTTCTGAAATCCATGCTTTGGTCGTGATGAACAGTTCCTCACGCGGAATACCACTTTTCCGAATAGCCATACCGACCGCCCGTTCATTTCCATAGACCGAAGCGGTGTCGATGAGCCGATAGCCAACGGCAAGCGCATCGGTAACAACTCTTTCGCACTCGGTGGCATCGGGTATCTGAAAGACACCAAAGCCTTGTATCGGCATCTTTACTCCGTTATTCAATTCTTTGAAATCCATACCATAATATCGTTATAATTAGTTTTTCAAGATATTCAATCATGATTGTAGATACACTCCGAATCCATTCCAATAACCTGAATAAAAAACATTATCTATTGCATGAAGTTATTGAGTTTGTTGGCCGGATTGAGCGGTGTTTGGTCGGACAATACCAACGATTTGACCATATGCAACGTTCCCTGCTTGTACTTCTGAAAGTGTTCCGAAGCGATATGCTGCTCGTATGCTTCACGGCTCGCATAGGTTTCGAGAATCGTTACTTTACAGGGATTCTCCTTTTCGCCGACAGCATACATCGTCAGTACGCCCGGTTCGGTACGCAGGGAGATTTCACCTACCTCGGTTGCATAGTTCATATACTCGTCAAGATACTGCGGATAAACCTCTATTTTCGACAGCCGTACGATACCATCGGTCGTCATCGGCTCTTTAACGCACATACCCGGCTTATCCGGATTCAGACATTTGCCGATGATCTCTCCTGTCGCAAGGTAGGAGTAGGTCGGGAACTCGAATAATACGGGTTTTAGTTTCGTATAGTCGAGTTTGCCATCGCTGTCAAGCACATCGGAAGCAGCGTATGTATTGACTATCGCGCAAATGAAATTGTCGAAACCGTCGGTTTCATAAATGTCCACCACTTCACACTCCATCGTGAGTGGTGATGCGTCTATAACGGGCGTATCGTTCTCTCCGATATGGTAAGCAAACACCTCCGACTTATCGACCGTCGCACCACTTACACTTCCTACATAGTCAGCTTTCGGTAACATCTCACGACTCACAAGATTGACGGAAAGTCGTTTTGATTTTTTAATACCTTGATTGGTATAATGACTTTTACTCATGCTGACCAGTATCCGGTCATGGCCGATGACTCCCGTGTGTCCTACCACAAGCCAGTTTACTTTCCCTTCGACCTCCGCCCCGACAACCGTCATTGGTTTGGGATAGAGTGCCAACAGATTTCCGAGATTTTTCTTGTTTGTCTCCATTATATCGGGTTGTGTAGTGTTCTCTTTCACGGCAGTGCTGCACGACAACATGACAAGCAGTGACAGAACACCTAAGATTATTTTTACCATGATTGATTTATTTATCTATTTGACTTTCGGTGAACGGATCGGCACGATGCCCCATCAAATCGATTTTGGCATACTCCTTATCAAACTCCTCCATCTCCCAAGCTGAGAGACGGACCGTTCCCGCACCGAGCAGGTCATCCAAGTGTGCCGGATTGGTCGTTCCGGGTATCGGAGCAATCCACGATTTGCGAGATAACATCCATAGCAAAGCGAATTGCGCGAGTGTCACTCCCTTGCGCTCGGCCCATTTGCGAACCAAGGCGATAAGCGGCATATTGTGCTTCAAAGCTTCGGGCGTGAATTGCGGCAAGTTCCAACGCCGGTCTCCCTCGTAGAAACGGCTGTTTTCATTGATTATCCCGGTGAGAAACGCACGCCCCAGCGGACAATAAGGCACGAAGCCGATACCGAGTTTTTCCAATGTCGGGAAGATTTTGGTTTCAGGCTCCCGCCACCAAATAGCATACTCGCTCTGCACGGCGGAAAGCGGGCAGACGGCATGCGCCCAACGGATGGAACGGGCACTCGCTTCCGACAGCCCCCAATGCAGCACTTTGCCCTCCTGCATCAAATCCTTGACAGTTCCGGCCACCTCTTCCATCGGCACTTTCGGATCGACACGGTGTTGATACAAGAGGTCGATATGGTCAGTATGCAGGCGTTTCAAAGAGCCCTCCACCGCCCGACGAATATGATCGGGACGGCTATTGATAGCAGTCGGTTGTTTCTCCTCGACACCGAAGCCGAACTTCGTTCCGATTTTCACTCTGTCGCGAAACGGAGCGAGTGCTTCGCCGACCCACTCTTCGCTGGTGTAAGGACCATAAACCTCCGCCGTATCGAAAAAAGTGACACCTTTGTCGTATGCCCGGCGAATCAGAGCGATCATATCCTTTTTGTCGTACTTCCCACCGTAATATCCCACCATTGGCAGACAACCCAGACCAATAGCTGATACGTCCAGCTCTCCGAGCTTGCGATACTCCATCCTATCGTCCGCATTTGGCGTATTTTTATCAGATAAATTTCCTGATAAAGAAGAGATAGGGGATTCGGTAAACACACGGGAAACACCCGTTGTAGCTCCGGCCGCGAGTAGTGCAAAACTTGATGCCGTCCTTAAGAAATTTCTGCGATCCATAATCTTCTATTTTTTCATTGTTCATTTTCTGATTGCAAATTTACCGCGATTGAATAAGTCGGCTTGTATACGATTTACGGATATTTATACCCGAATCCTCGAAATAGTGCATGAGCTCAGATTTCCTTCAATACAATATTTCAGTTTTCTTTTTAAGAAGATAATGGGGTTTGCTCCTAATGAATATCGGTTAATAAATTAACAAAAAGGGAGGGACAGTACATGATGACATATCCCCTAGGTATGGGTAGCAGTCCGGACGCTCTTTAGCAGGGATTCAAGAAAATACCGTTCTTTCCTTGTATCCTGTCATACAAAACAACAAACAACCGATATTCTTATTGTTAGGATACAGAATTTTCATCAGATGCTATCAGAAATACAGACTTTCCCAGCTACGCAATCTGAACACGATATTTATTACCATTTCAATGGAACGAGCAGCCTTACGGACAACTAATATATAACATTCATCAAATCAAATACTTATGACACATGAATGTTACGTATGGATTGGTCGCACGGGTTACTAATAGTTGGTCGCACATTATGCACACTATTTTTAAAAGTGTAGCAAAGGTAAGAACATAAAAAAAGCACTAATACATTGAATATCAGTGCTAAATATTTGTTCTTAATTTGCTTTCGCGGTGCGTACGGAAGATGAACTTTTCTTCTATTCTTCACGTACTCAATATCTTAGCAAGCTCTTTTATTCTTTCTCCCACTGATAACCCCACGTGTGCAATTCGCTTAATTGCTTGGTGTTGCGATGGTTGTTTGAGTTGGTACAAATATAACGCTTTTATGAGAATAAATGAAAGCGTAAAAGACTATTATTTCCCCAATATTTGTATTTTTGTTCTGAAACTGAATATTTTAGTATGGATAAGTTTAATGTAGAGAAAGAAATATTAGATACCTCTGAATTAGAAAGACTTTTTCTACGAGAGGGGATATTTACAACAATAAAAAGAAATGAGTATTTGATTCGTCAGAATGAAATGACAAATCAAATAGGCTTTGTTGTATCTGGCATTTTCCGTTTATCAAGAATAGACGTTAATGGCAATGAGTGGATAATTGGATATAGTTTTAAAAATGATTTTGTTTGTGACTACCCTTCTTTTATAAACAAAATGGGAGCTACCGTGAATATACAAGCATCAACCGATTGTGATGTGTATCTTCTTTCTTTGAACCGGCTAAATCAATTTTGGGAAACTGATATGAATACTCAACGTTTGGGCAGACGGATTGCAGAAACGATGTTTGCAGAAATATATCAGAGATTGTTAGGTTTCTATTGCGACACTCCTGAACAACGCTATCAAGCCTTGATGAAACGCTGTCCTGATTTACAAGGAAAATTATCTTTAAAGGGAATAGCCCACTTCTTGGGAATAACGCCCGAAACTCTTAGCCGAATACGAAAAAAGATACTATTAAAATAGAGGTCTTGACTTTGGTCAAGGCTTTTTTGTTTTATATGCCCTAATATTGCTGCCACAATTTTTTAATAAATATAGTATGAGCACCTATAAACATTTTGGCAAGCAACCCGATGTCTTAAAACATTTGGTCTTATGTGAAATTCTTCAGAATGAAAATCCCTCGACCTATGTAGAAACTAATTCTGCATGTGCCATTTATCAAATGGAACATACTCCTGAACAGCAATATGGCATTTATCATTTCTTGGAACGGGCAAATGATGAAAACGGGCTGAAAGATTCTATGTATTATAAGTTGGAAAAATCAGAAATGCTGAAAGGGAATTATTTAGGTTCACCGGGGTTAGCAATGAATGTTCTAAAAGGAGTAAACGATTTCATCTTTTTCGATATAGAAAAAAGTGCTTTGGATAACGTATCATCCTATGCCGGACAAATAAAAGTTCATTCAGATGTACGGCTTCTTAACACGGACTCTTTAAACGGAATGATTGATTTATTGCCTACTCTTCCTAAATCTACTTTTATTCATATAGACCCATACGAAATAGACAAGAAAGGAGCATCGGACTTAACCTATCTTGATATTTTTATAAAAGCAACCCTATCGGGAATGAAATGCTTACTTTGGTATGGCTTTATGACCAACCAAGACAAAGAGCGTATAAATCAATATGTAATTAGAAGTTTGCAACAAGAAAATATCAAAAACTACACTTGTGTGGAGCTTATAATGAAATCAATTAAAGAAAATACCGTTTCATGTAATCCCGGTGTTTTGGGAAGTGGAATTTTAGCAGCAAATTTATCACAGAAATCCCACAATATGATTCTTGATTATAGTCGCAAACTTGTAGAACTTTACAAAAATGCCAAATATAACGGCTATGACGGTAGTTTATCTAAAGATATTGTAAAAAATGTAAGTAGAAGAAACTCTTTCAAATTTAGATTATAATCTTAAATAGATTGGTTATGATTCAATTATCCCAACAGAGATTTTTCCGATTATTATCGGAATACTCGCAGCACAAAGTTTCTGCCTCTGAACTTGTAGAAGCTATTGAAGAATTGGCTATTCACTTAGCCAATTTTAGTACCAACGAACAGAATTATAGTGTTTTGCTTCGCTATTTTTCTTTTGGACTGCACAGACTTAAATCGTACCGTATGCGGTTTGAGCAAGAAAAAAATACCCTATCTGTACTTGATTGATGAAGCAATAGAACTGCTCAACAATGAAATACGCATTGTAAAATGGCGTATCAAATACCCTGAACAATTCCAACAGAACACAAACGGACACATTCTTTCCCCTTTCCACTTGGCAGACAAGACCAATCTTATTAATATCATGGAGATTGTCAGTGGTCTGTTCTTATCCCAACGCGTCATAAAGAATAATAATCCTGCCTATCTTACTGACCTGACAAAAGCATTTGAATGGCTATTTAACATCAAGCTGGGTGACTGCCACCAAAAGCATGAGGATGTCATCAAGCGAAAAGCAGTCAAAGCAACGGAGTTTCTTAATGGACTGATAGCTCTTATACGTGAAGAACGTGCAAGAAAAGGGTATAGATAATCAACCACTTAGCACCAATTTATACGGGGTAGCGTATGCTACCCTACAATTCTTTTACTTCCATTTTCCGAACTTTGCTTCATCAACCGGTTGGTAATCATTTATGTATAACCTGAAAAATGAAGCGAATATGTATATAGAAAACTATGAGTTTAAAGAGTGGATGCAAAAACTGCTCGACAAGTTGGACGAAGTGGGTAAAGGTGTAAGGTCTTTGCAGAACAACCCCGAAGTAATGCCGGGTGACAAGCTGTTGGACAATCAGGATTTGTGCCTGCTGTTCAGGGTCAGCACCCGTACACTGCAAAGATTGAGAGCCAAGAAAAAGCTCCCTTTCATGATGATTAGCGGCAAAGCCTATTATCGGGCTTCCGATGTCAGGGAGTTCATCAGGGAGCGGTTCGATGTGGGCACGCTCCGAAAGTTCGAGAAGGAACACGGAGAGAATAAGCAGTAAGGAAGTTATCCCGAAATTGCGGCACGTGGGCAGTTTCGGGATATTTCTTTTTTGGCAGGTTCCCGTCATTCATCCGCCGATATTATACCCTCTCTCTGATAAGATTGTTCAAACCGCTTGCAGAGCAGGACTATCATTTCATTGGTCTTTATCAGTTCAACGGTGCATTGTTCCAGTCTGTAAAGCAGCGTACCTAAAAGCATACTTGAAACGCCGGAAATGAATGCCTATATAAATGATTTTGGGTGCAAAAAAGATGATTTTTGTTTGGTAGCAGATTTAAAGGATAAAATTATTGGAGCAGTCTGGGTTCGGACTTTCTCTGACAAAATAAAAGGTTATGGCTATTTTGACAATAACACACCTGTATTTGTAATTGCTCTGTATAAAGAATATAGAAACCAAGGTATTGGCACACAGTTAGTATAACAACAAAAAATAAAAGTATCCCGCACTTGGGCCAACCGGGATATTGTAATTTATTTGCTGAATATTTTCTGAATATCAGAATCTTCAAGGAAGTCACAGTCCACTGCCTCAAGCATGAATTTATATTCAGCGAAAGGATCATTCAGTTTATAGAGATTTGCTTCTTTTTGTTTAAATAAAAAACGGGGATCATATGATTGACTATGTATCGGCATTTTTTTTACATTAGAATATACCCACACTAATGTTCAATACTCGCATAGAAAAACTGTATCTCTTGTACACACCAGTTCAAAACAAGTCTTTCAACGACAAAGCCATTTATCTTTTTCAGTTTGACTTTTTCCTAGGTCATCAATATGTTTGGTGAAATTTTCTGAGATAAAATCATCAAAGAATTTATTAATATGATCTACGAGGTTATTTGCTCTTTTCGATATTTCGGGTTCTGTATATCTTGTAAGCTCTCGTATCGCCAAATAAATTCTATGAAGTAGAATGAAGTTTTTATCTTCCATTGCTTTATTGAATAATTCTTCTATCAAATCTGGTATTTTAAAAAAACATTTTTGAATTGATTGAACTACTGGTTCAATAATGCCCTCCGCTTCACAGGTGAATTCGCCAACGCCTTCCCAAATATGATAATTATAATGTCGCATATTCTTTAATGAAGTGTTGTCAACCCTGCTCAAAAAATGCTCAACAGAGCCAATTTTTTCTAATAAAGCACAGTGGAAAGCCAATATGGGCTCTTCTTCGTTTGTCGAAATCATCATTGGATAACCAACCAAATGTGATAAAATAGAATAGGGCAAAAAATCAATCATCATGCCACCTTCTTCCATTGCATCTTTTATATTTATATTTATATGACCTACATCTTCAGTGTACAACAGAACTTGAGTTCCTGCACCGACTTTTTCAAGACGAGGGGGAGTATTAATCAGTTCAAATATTATTTGGGTAAATAGTTCATGTTCTTCCTTATTGCTTATCTCGAAAAGAACTCCAGTCGCAATGATATCACAATAAGGAATAGGCGCAACAGTTTCGAGAAATAAGGTATTAATATCTGCGATTCCTACTCCTTCACGGTATTGAGAAATTATTAAGTCTGCTATTAGACCAATGGAATGTATGGCAACCAGTTCATGTATCTTGGGATAAATAACTGTGAATTCGTCACCTATTTCACGTAACACCATAGTTGATGATTGGATTAGGGAATCGTAATCATCTGGATAATATTTAATGAAAATGTCTTTGGAAATAGCTCCTGAACCCGAAGCCATAGTATTCAGCTCGGGATTTTCTTTTCTTAATCCACTTTCATTTAAAAAGCAAAAAGTGATTTTCTTGTAAAGTTCATGAATTTCTTTGGTATAAGTTCTATTATCTGATATGGCTTTTAATAGCTCAAAATCTGGTACGGCAGGAATCACACTACACTGATTCTCTTCAGTTACTCCTTGGTAAAGCGAACAAAGATGTCGCAAAATTCTCGGTTGACGATACTCGACTGCGAAATGTCCGCCATGCTCAATCTGAGCTTTGTATTTTTGAAGTATCAGGGTATAGGCGACACGATATTCATCATCGTCAAGCTCTTCTATACTGATAATCTTGCTTTTCTCCCCGATGAGTGTCCTATATTGTCTATTTGGGACATTAGCTATCTGTTTGTAATTAAATTCGTCTACTGTATAAAGAATATGTTGGTTGTATTCTTTAAATATATCTATGAGTTCAATGATGTCGGATTTAACATCTTCCGAAATTCCATTGTTGAAGTTGTCTATCAATAAGTAGAAATTACAACCTACAAGATTCTCGAAAGAAAGCAATAGCCATTCTCTTATTTTTTCTTTGTTTACGAGCATTTTAGTACTTCTCGTGAAATGGTTTGCCATTTGCTGAAATATGGAATAACGGTCACTGTAACAATCAATGAATAACAAAAAATTATTATTACTTCTTGTTTTTGCAAAGAATTCATACAGTATATTCGTTTTTCCACTAAAAGCAGGACCTATTACGCCTACCAGATTTTCTTTTTTTGAGAAATGACTATGAATATTAGATATGACTTTTCTATCAATAAGAAAATCCAGGCATATTGGTTTAGTAACATCTTCTATTGAACCAAAGTAACGTTCAAACCTCTCTTCACTGATTTGGTTGATTATTTGGGAGAAAATTTCAGGCTCGTTATTCAATAAGATATTTAAAGCATTTTTAAAATCACCAATGGCAAGGGCAAAAGAACTATCTACTTTTCTTTTTATCAGATCCATATCAACAGTAGTAACATCACTTCTTTCTTTTGTATATGTGTCAAAAAATAAGTTATCAACACCATTTGAAATCAAGGTTAACGGAGGCATAGGATGTATTAATCTTGCATATGATATTCCTTGCTCTATATCATCTTCAGTAAGAGAAAGCCCTTCCCTTTTGAGTTCAAGCAAGATAATATTAAGGTTATCAACTGTTAAAAGAATATCAAATATAGCCCTGGAGGAATGTGAAGATGGTTCTTTTAAATCTACCATCACATTGTGATGTCCAAATTTGATGCTAAACGATTTTTGATGTTCTACATTTACGCTTCTAAAAGTAGGAAATACTGAGGATAAGACCCTATCAATTCTCGCTTCTAATTTTGCTTCATTAATTGCCATATACCATTATATATTTGTAGAGTTGATAATTTAAAATAGAAAAAAATAGAATATTACCGTTTGCTACCTAATAGTTCATAAGACGATCTATAAAGGAATAATTATAACATGAATTTAATATTCTGTTACAAATATACTCCTATTTAACGTGAATTCAATATAAGCAAATAAAAAAACATCTGTTAAATAGGGACATAGCGATAGCACTTTAAATTTATAGAAACGAATTATAACATTGAAATGACTATTACTATGTTGTTATAGCTTAAAGTTACGGAGATTTTTTGCCCGTAAAAGTTATATCTAGTGACAGACATAATCCTTCCCATCTAGTCTAAAATAATAGAAGGTTTCTCCAACTACACAATTTGTCCCACGCTTTAGCCATTGTTTGACTAAACAGTTTTCATCCATTTCTGGTTTAAATTCCTCTTTTACAGTTTCATCATACAACTTATTCTTACATTCATCAAATAGCGGACATTTATGTATTATGGCTTGTGTATTTTCATCTTTAGGAGGTGACAATCGTTTTATCAATAGTTCTAACCCTCTTAAACGGCCAACGTCTTTTGCAACTCGCATTATCCCTTCATTATCTTCTATCATATTGAGTAATGTCAGATTATTAGCTTCTATAAAAGGATAATTGTAAATACTAATCAGTTTCTTAATTATCATTGGATTTGATATATCCTCATTATAAATCATATCCAACAAAACACTTGAGTCACGATTTATCTCTGATTTGCAATTCTTAATCACAGAATGATACACTGGTAAATCACTATTAGTTAGTATCTTTAAATCTTCTTCAAGAGATGTCAAATAGAGGTTAGTCAATTCACTAACCTTTATGGGCTTACCTTTATACAATATCTTCTTTTTTGATAGAATATATTCATATAATTGCAAACCACTTAAATTTCTATTTGCTTTTGCTATCTCTAAGACTTCAAAAAAATAAGCACCAGGATTCATACTTATCAAGGCACACAAACATAAACTAATCATCATTTTCTTGTCTTCGGCAATTTCAGGATATATAAAAGAACAAATGAGCTGAACCGAATTATAAGGGATATTAGGATGTGTCGCAGTTTCATCAATCATTGTTTGAAACAAGTGAGCCATACTTTCAATAATACAATAATAACCAAAATCAAAAGTCATCGCATCATCTTCTTTATAGTCATACACATCAACTTTTACCGGAGTATTCTCATCTAATGCTTTTTCAATATTCGCTCGTGAAATCTCTATTTCTGAAAATGTTATATCAAGATTTTCATTAATTCCTTTAATAGACTTAAAACCTTTATCAAAGCTCTTTAATCCAGGACTCTCTTTCAATACATCCAGTGGAATATCTATAGTTTCGCTTTTTGCAAAGGTTTGGAAGCATAATAAAAAATACTTATTGTAAGCGTTTACTGAACTTAGTCCTCGAAGAGTTATTAAATGTTGAATATAATGCAGATACTCATGCATAAAGGTTCCAAGAGTCTTTTGGTCTTGCTCCCAAATTTCCAGTCCTTCTTTAATATCACAATTCAAGGTGATATGAAAATGATTCGTATAGCATTTACCACGAGTATTTCCACTGAGAATTTTTTCAAAAAGTTCCATAGATTCGACTATATTTATTTGTAGAGCAAATATAATATATAAAAATATCTTTCTCCAATTCGTATATAAAAACTTGTATAATACCCATTAATTGTGCCCACTGTGTCCTTTGGCAATATTATGATTCATTTTGTGGATAATGATATTCTCACAAAAACAAAGGGTAATTAGAAACCAAATACCAATTACCCTTTTCCAAATTATTAAATCGCTATAACGAAATTATCCTCAATCTGAAAGACTTCCCTGACAACAGTCATATCCAATGTGCGCGCATAATGTCAAGGCATGTTCAGATTGGTATGCCCCAACTTTTTCGAGATGCTCTCGATTGAGGCACCATTAACCAGAGAATAAGTTGCAAAAGAATGTCAAGCAGCATGAAAAACAAACCGTCTTTCCATTCCACAAAGCAAGACTATTTTTTCAAGCATCTTTCTTGTAAAAATCGTAAAACAAAAAAGAGGTTACAAAATTGCAACCTCAAACAATTCGCAGATTCGGCAAAACACTTACCCGTTTTATCCTATAAGCATAGGGTAGAAATCAATATCTGTCATACCCGAAACTATTCCGTACTTTTTCCATATCATCCATTATATTCTGATCAAGAACCCTGGCATAATGCTGGGTCATTCTGGTTGATGAATGCCCCAGCATCTTAGATACGTTTTGCAACGATACCTTATTGCCGAGCGTCACTGTGGTGGCGAATGTATGCCTGGCAACATGGACTGTCAGATTCTTTGTTATACCGCACAGAGTTGCCACCTCCTTCAAATACTCGTTCATTTTCTGGTTGCTGGGCAATGGCAGGCATGGGGCGTCCCCTTTCTCGGGACTCCAGTTATATTTCTCCAATATAGCCTGTGCAGGTGGCAGTAAAGGCACATTGCATATGCTGGTTTCTTTTGTATTAGTGATCTTCACGCGGGACTTTCGAATCCACAAGTCATTGTTGTTATCACGCAACAAGTGCTCGGAACTCAGCGTGCTTGCATCAATAAAAGCCAGTCCGGTGTAGCAGCAAAACAAGAAAAAGTCCTTGACATGTTCCAACCGCCGTACTGAGAATTCCCTCTCCTCTATTCTCCTCAATTCATCCAGTGTCAAAAAAGTGGGGCTGGTTTCCACTTTACGGAACAGCTGCTTCTTATCGACAAACGGGTCTTTCCTCATCCAGTCATTCCTGAGCGCAGTATTGGTTATCTTCTTGAGGCAGGTCATGTATTTTGTCAGCGTATTCTGGCTTAACTTCTTCACCCCTCTCAGATACAGTTCAAACTCATCAATAAATTCACCCGTGAGTTCATAGAATGTAATGTCCTCCTTGGTATAGTATTGCTTGACTACAATCTTCAGTGCGTCATAACAGTTTATATATCGCTTTATTGATCCCGGGCGAATGTCAATATCAATCCTCCTTTTGCAATTTTCGATATGCTGTTCCATTGTGATCAAGAGCGTATGCTTGTCCTCCTTGGCAAAAAGTTTCGCCAGCAGTGCCTTGGGTGTAATATAGGCCTCCTGCAGGAAAAGCTCCTTATGGATCTGGTGAAGGCGTACTTTCAGGCTGTCAATATAATGGTTCAGTTCCAGCGAAACCCTGTCTTTTCCACGACAGCGTCCTTTAGAGGGATTCCATAGATTAACATCAACGCTGCGCTGGATTCTTATCTCTTCGCACCGTCCGTCAATTGTCACCCGAAGCAAAATAGGTGCTTCACCGTTTTTCAACATTCTTGCTTTTAAAGCGAAGAATAAAATGTTCATTGTTCCCTGTTTCATTCTTTCAAATTTTAGTTCGACAAAATTAGTAAACCAGAGACAACTTACTTATCAGCAAAACGCTGAACAACAAAGAATTACAAACCGTTTCGTGTGTTTTTTCCAAGCCCGTTCCGTGTGTTTTTCAAGCTATGGAAAAAAGCAGCCAAATGAGCAACTTTCGAGTTACTTTTCCTTGCTTTTTTCTGCTTTTTGGAAACAACAAAAAAGTCCTGATTCCGTTGAGAATCAGGACTTTTACTTCATTTTTCAATTTATTTGGCGGTGCGTACGGGACTCGAACCCGTGACCCCATGCGTGACAGGCATGTATTCTAACCAACTGAACTAACGCACCAGAATTTCATTTCTTAATTGCTATCTCTCTCGATTGCGGTTGCAAAGGTAGCTGTTTTTTTTATATCTGCAATAGCTGAGAAAGATTTTTTTCATCTTTCTCATTCATTTGTTGATTATAAGTAGATTATATCTATCTTTGTGACACAATTTATAAAGCAACAAAAAGAAACATGAAAGATACACCTATCAAACGGCATCTTATTGATGAAACTATCGAAGAATTTCAAATTACAGATTTCTCAAAAGCAACCATTCGTGAAGTAAAAGCCATAGCAGCTAAAGCAGAAACAGCATCCGGAGTCGAATTTATAAAAATGGAAATGGGCGTACCGGGTCTCTCCCCTTCTACTGTAGGAGTAAAAGCCGAGATAGAAGCATTGCAAAATGGAATAGCCAGTTTGTATCCCGATATTAATGGACTACCGGAACTAAAATCGGAAGCCTCCAAATTTATAAAAGCATTTATCGATATAGATCTCAAACCGGAAGGTTGCGTACCTGTCACGGGATCCATGCAAGGTACTTTCGCATCTTTCCTTACTTGCAGTCAATGTGATGAAAAAAAAGATACTATTCTGTTCATAGATCCTGGCTTTCCGGTCCAAAAGCAGCAATTGGTGGTCATGGGACAGAAGTACGAGACATTTGATGTATACGATTATCGGGGAGACAAATTAAAAGAAAAACTCGAGAGCTACCTGAAAAAAGGAAATATTTCAGCTGTTATATACTCAAATCCGAATAACCCCAGCTGGATCTGTTTAAAAGATGAAGAACTGAAGATCATCGGTGAACTAGCCACCCAATATGATGTAATCGTCCTTGAAGATTTAGCTTATTTTGCCATGGACTTCCGCCAAGATCTGAGTACTCCGTATCATGCACCTTATCAGCCTTCGGTGGCACACTATACAGATAATTATATTTTGCTTATATCCGGTTCCAAAGCCTTCAGTTATGCAGGCCAACGTATTGGTGTCAGCTGTATTTCTGATAAATTATACCATCGCCATTATCCCGGATTCGATAAACGCTACGGAGGCGGTACTTTTGGCACTGTATTTATCCATCGTGTGCTTTATGCCCTCTCTTCGGGGACGAGCCATTCGGCACAATTCGCCATGGCAGCTATGCTGAAAGCAGCGAACGAAGGTAAATACAATTTCCTGAACGAAGTGAGGATATATGGTGAACGCGCCCGTAAATTGAAAGAAATATTCTTGCGTTACGGATTCCATCTGGTATACGACAAAGATCTTGAAGATCCTGTTGCCGACGGTTTCTATTTCACCATAGGCTATCCGGGAATGACAAGTGGAGAGCTGGCAAAAGAGTTGATGTATTATGGGGTCAGTGCAATTTCCTTGGTTACTACAGGTAGCCAACAACAGGGACTACGTGCATGCACTTCCTTTATCAAAGAGCACCAATATGCTCAACTGGATGAAAGAATGAAGTTATTTGCCGAAAATCATCCTATATCTTAAAAAGAGCACACTAAATCGAAAAAAAGAGGAATATTGTTTGTTCGTGTAAAATAAATCTTTAAATTAGGGGCATGAACATCAATACTGACATATTTAAGATACAATCGAATAATGTAATGCCGTCGAGAGGAAAGATTCTGATATCAGAGCCTTTCCTCCACGATGTAACTTTCGGAAGGTCAGTAGTATTGCTTGTTGATCATACTGAAGAAGGAAGTATGGGATTGATTATAAATAAACCACTCCCATTGATGCTCAATGATATCATTAAAGAATTTAAATATATAGAAGATATTCCGTTACACAAAGGAGGTCCTATCGGAACTGACACTTTGTTTTATCTGCATACTTTACACGAAATACCCGGAACCCTTCCGATCAACAATGGATTATATCTCAACGGAGATTTCGATGCTATCAAGAAATACATTTTACAAGGAAACCCTATAAAAGGAAAGATACGCTTTTTCCTCGGATATTCCGGCTGGGAATGCGAACAACTGATTCAGGAAATAAAGGAGAATACCTGGATTATTTCAAAAGAAGAAAATACCTACTTAATGAATGAAGATATAAAAGGTATGTGGAAGGAAGCCTTAGGGAAATTGGGCAGCAAGTATGAAACCTGGTCCCGCTTCCCGCAAGTTCCTTCTTTAAACTAAAATCATCGTTTGGGATTCATACATTGCACAAGCACGGCATCTTTATAACCTTCGTGTGTTAACAGCCATTCTTTCAATACTCCACATTGGGTAAATCCACAAGAATTGAACAATCGCAAACTGGGTTCATTATCCACAGCTATATGGGCATACAATTGTTTTATAAATAAAAAGTTGAAAGCATATTCACAAAGCAGTTTCAATGCATCGGAAGCATACCCCTCCTGTCTATAATTGCTGTGAACGGCAATTCCGACTGCCCCTCTTGAATGTAAAGGTACAAAATCAGTTATATCGACCGTACCCAAAGTACAATTATCTTTCCGACGCATAATCATCAGCCGCAACTGTTTATCGGCAAACATGTCACTTTGCGATCCTTCAATATACTGTTTGAGTACAAAACGCGAATAGGGAACTGTAAAACTACTGATATCCCACATAGAAGGATCATTTTCCATTTCGTACATAAGATCCAAATCCTCCGGTTCCACTGCACGGAGATATATTCGCTCGTTGGCTAAGAAAGATTGCTTCATCATTTATTCTTTATCGATATGCAGTTCGGCACGCAATCTTTTTTCTCCCGGAAGACAGAAAAAAGAGGCTGTCAGTCCTATAAGTGCACATAACGCACCTGTACTACTAAGTGTAAAGTAGTAACCGGCCAGATTAAACACCACTACAAATTCCAGTAACGCCAGCCGAACAGCCCCCCAAAGCATATAACGGCTCAAGGCCACCGGAAACGTCAGCTGATCTATTTTCTTTGTCAGAACAAAACTAAATAGTTTAAGAGAAAGAGGTATACAGACGGCAGTCATCAAAATACCTACTGTTTCGAAAACATAAACAGCCCGTACATTGTCTGCTTTTATTCCTACAGGCAACACGCCGGCTTCTCCCAATAGCACCAACAATAACGGAATAATCCAAAAAGAAATATACTGTACCTTCTGGCTTTTCACAATGCGTTTTATTTGCTCTTCCATTTATATATAATGATTATCAGTTAATGGTAAGTTTCCTTTTAAACGGTTCCGGTAAAAGTCGTACGGTTCACAATACTTCTACCCAACGTTATCTCGTCTGTGTATTCCAGCTCGTCACCAATGGATACCCCACGGGCAAGTACGCTCAATTTGACACCCATTTTCTCAAGTTTACGGTAAATATAAAAATTCGTGGTATCCCCTTCCATGGTTGTGCTTAGAGCAAGAATCACTTCATTTATTCCCCCTTCGGCTACCCGGCGCACCAGACTTTCTATCTGCAGATCGCCCGGTCCTACCCCATCCATCGGTGAAATCACTCCCCCCAAAACATGGTACAACCCACGATATTGTTGAGTGGCCTCTACGGCCATCACATCCCGTATATTCTCCACTACGCAGACCATAGACGCGTCCCGCTGCGGATTTGCACAAATCTGACAAGTTTCCGTATCAGATATATTATGACACACCTTGCAATATTTCACCTCATGCTTTAAAGTTATAATAGAACTTCCGAAAGCTTCCACCACAGAGGTATCCTGACGCAACAGGTGAAGCACCAGTCTCATAGCTGTTTTCCGTCCGATACCCGGCAATTTAGAAAACTCTCCGACGGCCTTTTCAAGTAACGTCGATGGATATTGTTGATTCATGTACAAACAAGTATATCTATTTAATTATCAATAAAGTATATACCAGTAAAAAAGTTGCAAACCTATTATAGAAAGGACTCCAACCCCATAAAGCCACTGTATACTTTATGGAGTACAAAGATACGCATATTTTATAAATGGCAAATCAGGTGTTAATAAAATAGGCTATTTATCGGTCATCTTGTTCATTGTTCCTGCTACAAACAATACAGTCGTCTCCTGATTGTTGAACAATCAAGTCTACATTTTTGTTATTATAGCTAAAAAACTAAATTTATGGACTTAAAAAAGACAACTTTCTACTTATTTACGCTCTTTAGTTTGATGTTAATTTCCTGTAGCAACGATGATGAAAACAAAAATGATGCGCAGGTAACAGTTACTGTAGTCAGTGCTGATGGCAAACCTCTGCCCAATGAAATTGTGCAAATGTTCGATGAAAAGACTTATGAAGAGTTCAAAAAAGACAATCGAACAACTCCTACGGCATATGCATTAACTAACTCCACCGGAGTTGCCACTTTCATTTTTACTTATGATAAGTGGTTCGAATCAAACAAAGACCGATTTTTCACTTTCGCTGTCCAATATGGCAGTGGTACAGAAAATTATGAAATATGGTCTGCAGGACGTACCGTACGCCCGGGTTCAGTTACACAAATCGAGTTGAAACTTAAGCCTTTATAAACGAAAAACGGTTTTATAAGCAAATCGCGGGTCATGCCCCCACAGAGTGACTTATAAAACCGCCTTTTTGATTTTATCTTCAGTAGATTCCCTTTTCTACAGGTATCGCACAACTCAGGATAGAAACCATATTTCTTAACCAGTTCTTGAAACTTATTATGCTCCTCCGATTTATAACTATTCCGAAATGAACTGAATTCCGGTTCAATCGCCCTCTTGGGTATTCCTTCATAAGTTCTAAGAAAGAAAATAAAATATATCTTATCCCTAAAAAATAAAACGATGCAAAATATCATTATTACATTTATTGCCTTTTTTGTACTCAGATTACTTTCCTTATCCTACTCCATTCGTAACGAGAAACGTCTTCTGAAAAGTGGAGCGGTACAATATGGTAAAGTTAATTCGCTATTACTGACATTAGCACATATCGTCTACTATTTTTCGGCCCTCTATGAAGCATACACTTCGGGAACTACCTTCAACTACTTCTCTGTTTGTGGTGTTTTTATAATGGGCTTTGCTTATGCTATGCTATTCTATGTGATCTATAAACTCCATGATGTATGGACAGTAAAACTTTATATCATTCCCGATCATCGCATTGAAAAAAGCTTCCTTTTCAGAACAGTAAGACACCCCAATTACTATCTGAATATCATACCTGAACTAATTGGAGTTGCTTTACTCTGCAATGCCTGGTATACATTACTCATTGGACTCCCTATCTACGCTTGTTTGCTCGCTATACGTATCCGACAAGAGGAAAGGGCCATGAAAGAACTATTGGAGAATTAAGTTTCTACATTTGTATTTGGAGGAAACATTTTCATCATATAATAGAACTGGATAGGTCTCACCACAGATTACACGTAACACAGACAAATAATTTATTTCATTGAGAATTAGATTAAAGAATCCGTGTCAATCCATGTAATCCGTGGTGAATTCAAAACCACTCCGGAAAAAACATTCTGTCCCAAGCCGGTATTTGAGCTATCCTTTATCCACTATTATTGTTTAATTTTGCCGTACTAATTATCAAGCGCTTAACTATCATGAAAACAATATCAAAAATTTGTCACAATTCTTGTACTATTAGCCGGCATTGTCCCTGTCTATGCCATCATGAACATCGTATTCGATCCTAATGACGATGGAAATCTGTTAATAACACTCGGCACTCTGACACCTATACTGGGTGGTCTTTTGATGGGATATGCTTTCAAAGACAAATATCAAATTTTAATTAGCAATCATCGTTTGCAAAATAAGTGTTACCTTTGCGCTCGTTATGATGATACTTGCCACTATTGTATGCTACTTTGCCATTCTCTTGCTGATAGCCCGTATCACCGGACGGAAAGGAGGTTCGAATGCAGCGTTTTTTAAAGGAGAAAACCAGTCTCCATGGTACGTCGTTGCTTTCGGAATGATTGGCGCATCTATTTCGGGAGTAACCTTTGTATCCGTACCGGGCATGGTAAAGGCGATGGATATGACGTATATGCAAACCGTATTCGGCTTTTTCTTCGGTTATCTGGCTGTCGCCCATATACTCCTCCCACTCTACTATAAACTCAACCTGACCAGTATATACACTTATCTGGATACCCGTATCGGAAAGCGTGCCTACCGTACAGGAGCCTCTTTTTTCCTTCTTTCGCGTATGCTGGGCACAGCTGCAAAACTATACCTTGTCTGTCTGATTCTATATACCTACGTATTTCGTGATATGGGTATCCCATTCTGGAGTATTGCTGCCGGATCGGTAGCTTTAGTATGGATATACACTCACAAAAGTGGCATTAAAACAATTGTCTGGACGGATACTTTACAGACTTTCTGCCTGATCGCAGCACTGATCAGCATCCTTGTTTTTGTCACTGCAAAGTTAAATCTTGACTTCAGCGGAGTTATACAAACAATCAGCAGCAATGAACACAGTCGCATCTTTGTATTTGATGACTGGATGTCGCGCCAGAATTTCTTCAAACAGTTTCTAAGTGGGATTTTTATTGTTATTGTCATGACCGGACTCGATCAGGATATGATGCAGAAAAACCTTTCCTGCCGTAGTCTGCGTGACGCGCAGAAGAACATGTATTGTTATGGCTTTGCATTCGCTCCGCTCAACCTGCTGTTTCTGGGCCTTGGCATTTTATTACTGGTCCTTGCTCAAGAGATGCAGTTGGAACTTCCGGCTGCCGGTGACGACATCCTGCCGCTGTTTGCTACCCAGGGTTATCTGGGCGAAGGAGTACTTATCCTATTTACAATCGGTATCATTGCCGCCGCTTTCAGCAATTCGGATTCAGCCTTAACCGCCATGACAACGAGCTTTTGCATCGACTTGCTCGACACAGGCAAAGACACAGAGGAAGAAGCCCGTAGAAAACGAAACCGGGTACATATAGGACTATCCGTCCTACTTATTTTCTTTATCTGCCTTGTCGATGCATTGAATAACCAAAGCGTCATCGATGCTATTTACATCATAGCCTCCTATACATACGGACCTCTTCTGGGAATGTTTGCTTTCGGATTATTCACCCAACGAAAAACAAACGACCGATGGGTGCCGTTTATTGCGATAGCTTCACCACTGATTTGTTACGCAGCCGATAGATTTGCCCGGCAGGAAACCGGCTATCAGTTCGGATACGAATTATTGATGCTGAACGGCATCCTTACTTTTGCAGGAATATGGATCGTATCAAAGAAACAACTAAAAAATGAATTTTAAAACCAACAAGAAATATGGAAATAACCAATGCTGAATTTGTAATTAGTAATACGGACGTGAAAAAATGTCCGGCAGGCACTTTCCCCGAATATGCCTTTATCGGCCGATCCAATGTAGGAAAATCCAGCCTCATCAATATGCTGACCGGACGAAAGGGGCTGGCCATGACTTCCGCTACTCCCGGTAAGACCATGCTTATCAATCATTTTCTGATCAACAACAGCTGGTACCTGGTTGACTTACCCGGATACGGATATGCCAGACGAGGTCAGAAAGGACAGGAACAGATACGCACCATCATCGAAGATTACATCCTCGAACGCGAACAGATGACCAATCTATTCGTATTGATAGACAGCCGTCTGGAACCCCAGAAAATAGATCTTGAATTCATGGAATGGCTGGGTGAGAACGGCATTCCTTTTGCCATTATCTTCACCAAAGCAGACAAACTGAAAGGGGGACGACTCAAAATAAATATCAGCGCTTACTTGAGAGAATTACGGAAACAATGGGAAGAACTCCCTCCCTATTTCATCACTTCATCAGAAGAGCGCCTTGGCAGGACAGAGGTATTAAACTACATCGAGTCAATCAATAAAGAACTTAATTCAAAATAAAAACAAGGATATCAAATGAAAAGAAAACTATTATCATTTGCAGTTCTTATCACACTACTGCTTGTACCGACCGTAAACCGTGCACAATCTATCAAGGACTTATTCAATAAAGACAATATCTCCAAAGTTGTCAACGCTGTCACAGGACATACCGAAACAGTGGATATGACCGGGACCTGGCGTTATACCGGCTCGGCCATTGAGTTCGAGTCTGAAAACCTGCTGAAGAAAGCCGGAGGAACCGTCGCTGCTTCCGCTGCCGAACAAAAGCTGGACGAACAGCTGGCCAAAGTCGGCATTAAAGAGGGGCAACTGAGTTTTACATTCAATGCGGACAGTACTTTCGTAAGCACTTTAGGCAAACGCAAGCTGAACGGAACATACTCTTACGATGCCGGCACCCAGATGCTCCACCTGAGGTATATGAAATTAATCCCCATGAATGCAAAAGTCAATTATACCACTCAGCAGATGGATCTTCTGTTCGAAGCAGACAAATTGCTGAAGCTAATCACTTTCTTATCCAGTAAGAGCAGCAGTGCCACCCTCAAAGCCATCAGTTCATTGGCAGATAGCTATGACGGCATGATGCTGGGATATGAATTGAAACGATGAAAGGTTCTGAACGATGAATGATCGGCGGTGATCATTCATCGTTCAAAACTTTTCATCGTCTGTTCTCCGTCAGGATACAACCATCCATCATCCGCACAATACGGCCTGCCTCCCGGGCATTTTCTTCAGAGTGAGTTACCATCACGACTGTAGCTCCATCTTTATTTAACTCCTTCAATAAAAGCATCACCTCGTTGCCATTGGTAGAATCGAGGTTACCCGTCGGTTCGTCAGCCAATATAATTTTCGGGTTCGTCACAATAGCCCGGGCAATAGCCACACGCTGTTGTTGACCTCCGGAAAGTTGTTGAGGATAATGCTCCGTACGATGGCTTATCTGCATCCTTTCCAACGCTTTATTCACTCGATCTACACGCTCATGAACCGACACACCGGCATATAGCAACGGTAATTCTACATTCTCAAATACAGTCAGTTCATCTATCAGGTTAAAGCTCTGAAATACAAAGCCGATATTGCCGTTCCGCATGTCTGTACGATCATTTTCCGAGTAGCGGGAAACTTCTTTACCGATGAACCACAACTCACCGGAAGTCGGATTGTCCAATAGTCCCAGTATATTCAGCAAGGTCGATTTGCCACATCCTGAGGGTCCCATTATAGCTACAAATTCGCCTTCCGATATATCGATACTGATTTCATTCAATGCAATAGTCTGTACACTCTCTGTACGGAATATCTTAGTCAATCCAATTGCTTTTATCATAATCTCCAACTATTTATTATTCATATCTCAATGATCTCACCGGGTTCTGTGAAGCCGTCCGCCAGGTTTGTCCGATAACAGTTAATAACGTAATCCCCGCAATAATCAGTCCGCCCCCCAAAAACAGCCACCAGCTCATAGTAGTCCGGTAAGCAAACTCATCCAGCCAGTGATACATAAAAAGATAACCCAACGGACAAGCCGGCACGAAAGCAATGCCCACCCATTTCAGATATTCCAGACAGAACATTTTTACGATCCCACCGGAATGTGCTCCATTCACTTTTCGAATCCCTATTTCCTTCGTTCGCTGCCGGGTAGACAGCGTTACCAATCCGAAGACTCCCATCATGGCAATCACAACAGCAAGGATCGTAAACGCAAGTAACATCCGGCTCTGTTGTCTCTCTTGTTCATAGTTCCGGTTTAAAGCATCTGAGAAAAACTTATATTTAAACTCCTTTATGAAAAAGGGGGCCATCTCCTCAAACTTCTTTTGTATGAAGTTCAAGGTTTCCTGTTTATGTTCCGGAGCTATTTTGATATGTATATTCCCCAAACATTCGGGACTATACATCAAATATGCCGGCTTTATCTTCTGTCGTAACGACTGGAAATTGAAATCCTGTACCACTCCTACAATCCGTTTCTTATTTGTGCCCACTCCAAACCCTCCGCTTATCTCCATACCTATCGGATCTGCTACCTTCATAGCCTTCCGGGCCGCTTCATTAATAATCACCGGAAAATCGTACGTGCCACTGAAGTAGGCTCCTCCATCCGCCTTCAAACCCTCTCCTTTCAGAAGTTTTAATCCGAATGTATTCACAAAATCACCATCCGCCCAAATACACATCATTCGTAAAGAGTCAGTCTCTCCTCTTTCGTCAGTCCACCTCAATACATCCCCCTGACTTTTGTCCCCTTCCAGATAATCAGTAATTTCAGCTCCCATCGAGACACTGCGTACATTCGGATTCTTTAATATTTCCTGCTTGAACCCGTCCACATTATACCACAGACCTGTATAAATGGAAACAACATTTTCTTTTTCCAATCCCAGGTCCTTGTTTTGCAAATAGTTCAGTTGTTTAAACACAATACCGGTACACAGCAACAACGTGATTGCTATGACAAACTGCACACAGAGCAACCCCCGTATCAAGCCCCCCTTTTTGCCGTTCTTCTGTCCTCCTTTAAAAGCAATCAAAGGGTTAACCGCCGAAAGATAGAATGCCGGATAGCTGCCCGAAAGGCATCCCACACCGATAATGCCCAAAACAACGTAGACTAACACACTCCAACTTGCCTGCAACGTGATGTCCTTATCCATTATCCGATTAAAGACCGGCAACAGCAGTTCGGTCAAGGCCAGCGCCAATATCAACGAAATGAATGCTTGCACCAAACTTTCAGAAAGAAACTGAACGATCAGCGTTTTCCGCTTGGCCCCCGTCACCTTACGTACTCCGATCTCTTTATATCGTAATGCGGCACGTGCAGTCGACAAAGTGGTGAAATTGAACGCTCCCATAAATATAATCAATACGGCCAAGATTATAAACAGATAGATGGAGGCCATACTACCATGATTCTTAACGGAAATATCAGCAAAATCGGTCTTTAAATGAATGTCCCTGAGCGGTTGGAAACGGAGCAGACGTTCCGTAAGTGTGTGTTTACTCAGTATACGACTCATCCGCACCCGGTCGGAGTCGGACACAGATGTCCCGGGACGCATTTTCACATACACCATCGCATCCCGAACATCCCAAGGAGAAGACATCCGCACGATGTTGACATCTATCTTATCAAAAAAAGACTGCCCTACAATCGCATCAAACTGAATATGGCTTTTACGGGGTACTTTCACCACCCCTACGATCCTCAATACCGACTCGCCATCCATACCTCTGTTATACATTACTTCTTTCCCCACCGCCGGTTCATTCCCAAAAAACTTTTTAGCCAGCGTCTCAGACAAAACGATGTGATTGAATCCCGATTTCAGTCTGCCGGGATCTCCCTCTACCACAGGAAAATGGAAAACATCAAAAAAGGCCGTATCCACACGCATCCAATTGAGTGACAAAAATTTATCACCCGACCTCAAAGAAGTCATATCGACATTCCCAAGATAAGTGGCTTCTTCCACCTGCGGAAACTCTTTACGGAAAGCATCTGCCAGAAGTTTCGAAGTATAAGGATTTTCAGTCACCTCTCCGCTTTCGGAGCAATTCGCTTCAATCACCCTGAAAATTCTACCTGCATCCGGATTGTGATCTTCAAAAGTAAATTCATCTATCACCCACAAGTAGATAAGGAAAGCCGCTGCCATCCCCCATACAAATCCAAGTATATGAATGCTTGAAAACAGAAAGCTCCGTTTGATCAGACGAAGAGCAACTTTAAAATAATGGTTTATCATCATAGCGGTCAACTTATTTAACGGTCATCAAAATCAGATCGGTTTCATTAAACTCTCCAAGCTTGTCATTTCCCCGCAGCTGTATCGGATAGTATTTTTCCAAAACAGCTTTTCCGACAACAAAAGCAGGATCCCCATTCAGATTCAAGTTGGGCCAGAAGGGTAAATCTTCTTGTAGACCGGCAGCTATCAGCGGTGATTCCGGATGTCCCCCACCGGTAACTTCCGGCAAAGAAAAAAACTCTCCGTTCCGCTTGTCATAGACCAAAGAATAAAGTTGCACTTCCCCCTTCCTACGGGCATTTTCACTATCGTACCCTTTATCGACATTCAAAAAGAGGAAATGATCCGTCTCCATACACGAAGTTACAAAATATGAACTCCGCACATTGCCCCCTCTAGCCACGTCGGCCCCTGTAATGCGGGATAATGAACCGAAATCAAGTTTATAAACGACCTCCAGTGTCGAGGCATCCTTCACCCTGTAGATCTTATTGCCGTATGCATGATAAAACAGTGTTCTTCCTCCCACATGATACACAATGTCCCGTTCAGCCTCAAAAAGACGAGGTTTATAACGTTCGGAATTTCCCAAAACAAAGTGACAGAGAGTATCCCCCTTCATCCCGAATGTATAAAGTTCATCCGAATGTCTTACCGCCATTCCGTATCCTCCGGGCATTGAAAACAGATAGCTGTTTCCTATAGGCAGTCTGCTTCGGAATGTCTTAAGCTCCGCCGGCTGAGAAGAAGCCATCAGTCCGGCCAAAGAGGCGACTACCAGATAAGACCTCCGTTTATCTGTATTATAGCACGTAAAGCGTAATTGTTTCCTTTCAGAATCATAATAAAAGTTCTGCATCAAGTGTCCCCCTCCTATTCCGACGCCACCGCCCGGCGTGTGTATCACCTGTAAATCCGATCGAATAAGCAGTCGTTTCTTCCTCAGGTCCTTATCCAACAGCCACACACCCTCTTCATCAGGTATCAGAAAATCATCACCGGCAGCAATCAGGGATGTCCAATCATCATTGGCTTCCATGATCCTGTATTGCACCTGCTGCCCGAGATCAGTCAGTTTCATCGGGCGAACGTTTCGCAATGCAGACTCCACGTTCAAAACAATCATTCCATGATCTGTGATGTGAGAATCATATTTAATTCCGGAAGAGGCCTGATAGTCTTCCGGAAATACCTGTAGAGAATCGTTATCTCCCCATCCGGCAAGCGAGTCTTCCACGCCGGCCGCCGGAGTTGCACTTTTAGCAAACTCCCTTCGCAGCTCCTCCTTACTCACCCCCGGATTTTTATTACCACAAGCCGACAGGCACAATCCTCCCATCAAAAGTAAACTCCCCCAATAATAATATCTTTTAATCATTACCTTTCACTCCCCTTTTTAAAAAGCCTGTTTAAATTTTCCTTGAATAAATTTTATACGAGTTTTATCGAGAACAGATCTCAAAACAATCCCGGGCCGGATTTAACCGAGCCCTGAGACTATCCATATTCCGTTTTATAAGCCGAGTTGGCGGAAGTAGTGTTTCAGCATCGTGTATCGTTCATTTTAGAGTGATTATAAGTGACGTAGTCTCTTTCTCGGTACCCTGTAAAGCAGGTATCCGCTTGAATACTTCAGGAGAAGATTTACTTAATTTCCACCCGGTTGTAAATGTAGCAAGCTGCTTCTCAGAAAAACCTTTCCGGGGCCAAAACGGAATGCCGTCAGGAAGATCAGGCTCCGGACAGGGATGAACCGTTTCTTCAGCCTGCGGTAAGGAGAAAAACGCTTTAGACCGTTTGTCATATATCAGCGAGTAAAGCGTTACTTGATTCTTGTCGCGTGCATAGGGACAGTCATATCCTTTTTCTACATGCATGAATACGTAGCTGTCGGTCTCCACCCAATCCGACAGGAAATAGGCATTGTCCACATCGGCACCGCCAACCACCTCTTCTCCCGTAGCCCGATGCAACGTGCCGAAATCGAGTTCATAAACCGGTTCCAGGGTAGAGGCGTCTTTCATACGATAAACCGTATTCCCATAAGGCATAATGATCATGGGACAGCCCTTATAATGATAAACAGTCGCTTGTTCTCCCGAACGATATGAACCGTTACCGCGGGGAGGATAGTTTACTTTCTCTCCGATAGTAAAATGACAAAGTGTATCACCCCGCAAATTGAAGGTATAAACGTCGTTCGTAAATCGGGTCCAGGTAGCATACCCGTCTGCCATTCCTAACAGATAATTTCCGGAAATGCCTGCACGTTTATGGATATCGTCCGGTGTCAGAGGCCGGGATGCGCTTAACAAATCTTTCAGAGAAAGCCTGACAAAGGATTTGGGATTCTTTTTATCCCTCTGATCATACAGCACGCCGATCAACGTCCGGGAAGTCTTTTCATAATAATCCGGATTGATGTAACGCTTCGTCTGAAAGTTGGTAAATCCATTTTCTTCCGTAATATCCACATCATTGCGAAACAACATCCGAATCATTTTCAGGTTCCCATCCAGCAGCCAGATGCCACCAATCCCCACTCCCAAGCAACCCTCTTCAATCGGTATCAGGCGGAAGATGCCTCCTTTCACATCTTTAAATACCATGAAATCAAGCTGACTGCCCAATTGACTCAACTTCAGAGGACGGACATTCCGCAATGCAGCCTTCACGTCAAGACGCTCCGGATTTCCGGTAAGATAGTTCGCCTGATACCGAATGCCCGGAACAGGAACATACCCTTCCGGATATTCATCCGAAACCGACAATGCATTCTCTTGCCCATGCCGGACACTCAAACTATCCGACTCTCCTTTCATCTCCGCCCGGCCACTTGCCGGCCCTTTCTGCTGACAGCTTCCCAGGAGGAGCAGCAGTCCCAACATCCAAGTGCTTTTCATTTTACTTCTGATCATCTTTGCAAATTCTATTTATTAAATAAAAGCAAGAAGTATACCAAACAGACATCCTATTATTTATCAACCTGTTACCGAAAACGGACGATCTGTAATTCGTACGAAAGCGTGCAGTTTTTGTACGATATCGTACACAGATTACCCAAACTTTTTCTCTATCTTTGTCCTGCCAATCAACATACTATACTATGACACTGAAACGAGGCAAAATACTGATAGCCGATGATAATGAAGACATCCTTTTCACACTGAAAATGCTGTTACGCCCCATTGCAGAATCAATCAGCATCACGACCGATCCGAGAGAACTGCTCCCCATCCTGTCACGCACACACTATGATGTCATCTTGCTGGACATGAATTTCAGGAACGATGCTGTCAGCGGACGGGAAGGATTCCACTGGTTGGAAGAGATCCTGAAACTGGATTCGGGAGCAGTGGTAATCTTCATCACGGCTTATGCCGATACCGAAAAGGCTGTACGGGCCATCAAGCTCGGCGCTACCGACTTCATCGCCAAGCCCTGGCAAAACGATAAGATGATTGCAACCGTATCTGCGGCATTGCAACTCAGCTTCAGCCGTACGGAAGTAGAATCACTGAAGGAGCAGAAAGAAGCTCTGACCGCCCCCTCGCCGGAACCGGCCCGAATCATCGGCGAATCGGCCGCCATGCAGGCTATTTTCCAGACCATCCGGAAATTTGCCGATACGGACGCCAATCTGTTGCTTTTAGGTGAAAACGGTACAGGAAAAGATCTGATAGCACGCTATGTATACGAACAGTCGCCCCGGAAAGGCGAAATATACGTCCCGATCGATTTGGGAAGCATCCCCGAAACACTGTTTGAGAGCGAACTCTTCGGATTCGAAAAAGGTGCTTTTACAGATGCGCGGAAAAAGAAACCCGGAAGGCTGGAGGTAGCCTCGGGAGGTACTCTGTTCCTAAATGAAATTGGCAACCTGAGCCTGCCTTTACAGGCCAAGCTGCTTTCGGTCATCGAACAACGCAAAAGTTCGCGACTGGGTTCCACCACTTCTTATCCGGTAGACGTGAGACTGATATGCGCAACGAATACCGACCTGTATACAGCCATCGATAACGGGCTGTTCCGGCAAGATCTTCTCTACCGCATCAATACGATCGAAATACGTATCCCTCCCTTACACGAACGGGGCAACGACCTTTTCCTGCTTGCCGATCACTTTTTACAACGCTATCGGAAAAAATATAAAAAAGAAGTCCGGGGCATTTCGAAAGAAGCGCGCAGATTGATGCAACTCTATCGTTGGCCGGGGAATGTACGCGAGCTAGAACATACCATCGAACGGGCGGTCATCCTCTCAGGCAATCCAATGTTGATGCCGAACGACTTAATGCTTCGCACATCGCCTCAGGGACAGGTTTCGGAGAAAGAGAAATACAACCTTGAACGCCAGGAGCGCGAAACCATCAGCGAAGTACTCCGGCTTTGTGCCGGCAACATTACGTTAGCCTCAGAAATGCTGGGAATCACCCGGACATCGCTATACAGGCGGATCGAGAAACACGGATTATAACCTCAAACAGTTACACGACATGAAACAAAAATGGGCGAGGAAACCCCTTATATTGACAGCAGCCCTTTTGATCTGCTGTTACACCACCGTGTGGTTAGGCATGCACGGTTTCTATATCAGCCTGCCGGTATCCGTATGCCTCTTGCTATACACAGCCTACAGAATCTATCGCTACATCCTCCGCTCCACACGTGCCATGGCACAGTTCATCTGGTCTGTCCGCTATTCCGAGTTCCTCTCCTCCCCCGTGCAAAGCGAAGAAAGCCTCCGTTCACTGCCGGCAGAGCTTCTGAACGAAATGAACCAAGCCTTGGATTTCTACAAACAGAACCTTCAGAAGAAAGAAAGCAAACTACAATATTTTCAGGCTCTGGCCAACCACATCGATATGTCCGTATTGGTATATACCCCTTCCGGACGGATCGAGTGGATGAATGAAGCCGCCAAAAGACTGCTCGACAACCACAATCTGAAAAGTATCGATGAACTGAAATACTTTCACAGCGAGCTGCCTGCCCGCCTTTACTCCTTAAAAGCGGGTGACATCGCCGTTCTGCAGGCGAAAAAAGAGGAAGAGACCATCCAACTGGCACTTTCCGGAATGGAGTTTGTGATACAGGGACGACCGCTCACAGTGGCCAGCATGAAAAACATCCATTCGGTATTAGACAGCCAGGAAACCGAAGCCTGGCAGAAACTGATCCGTGTACTGACACACGAAATCATGAATTCCATCACTCCGGTCACGTCTTTGTCCGAATTGCTGGAACATCAGATCGAAGACTTTGACGGCAATGAAGAAGAGCGGGCCGAAATACGCCGGATGTTACAAACCATCCGCCGGCGGGGCGACGGGTTAATTCGGTTTGTCAACAGTTACCGGGAAGTGTCTCACCTGCCACAACCCCTGCTGAAGATATATACATCACAAGAATTACTGACAGGTGTGGTACGGTTGATGTACAGAGAACCGAATGACCTGCACCTGATACTTCCGCCCAAGGGCCAACGCCTGATGGCGGACAAAGATCTGATTGAACAAGTGCTGATCAACCTGATTAAAAACGCCCGTGAGAACGATGCGACCGCCATCCGGATCTCAGCCGGATTAAGCTCCGGAGAACGCCCCTATATAAGGATAGAAGACAACGGGACAGGAATCGAGCAAGAGGTGCTCGACCGCATCTTTATCCCGTTCTTCACGACTAAACCCACCGGATCGGGCATCGGCCTGACCATCTCACGACAGATCATGCATCTGCACCGCGGCACCATCACCGTTTCATCCGAACCGGGGAAAGGCAGTATCTTCACCCTCTTGTTTCCGGGCGTATTCTAAAGAGGTGTAGCCATACGGTGCACAGGGTGTAGCCCTAAGCCTCGCATGGCTACACCCTATATACCGGACAGCTACACCCTCTCTGTCAGATGCCTTTTTAATACAATTTCACCGTCATACGACATCATTTATCAAAAAAAAACTTACCTTTGCCACTCACAAAACCATAAAAAGAAATAGAAAATGAAGAAAATACTATTTTTTATCACTATGATGGTGCTGAGCATCGGACTTGCCCAAGCTCAAGGAAAAGCAGAAATAAAGTTTGATAAGACAACCCACGACTTCGGAACGTTCTCGGAAAACAATCCTGTTGTGAGTTGCACTTTCAAGTTCACAAATATCGGCGATGCCCCGTTAGTCATTCATCAGGCTGTAGCATCCTGCGGATGTACCGTACCCGAATATACCCAGGAACCTATCATGCCGGGAAAAACAGGTACAATCAAGGTGACTTACAACGGAACGGATAAATATCCGGGACACTTCAAAAAGTCCATAACCCTGCGTACAAACGCCAAGACGGAGATGATACGTCTTTTCGTGGAAGGCGACATGACAGCCAAAGACGCGAAATAAGCAAAAATTAATAACAACAATGAGGAGAATCTTTCGGGATTCTCCTTTTTTTTTGCTTACTTTGAAGCTGTTTTGAGAAACCGACCGTTTGGAAATCTGATAAACTATACATAAACTACAAAAAACAATTATGAAACAAGAAGAAGACAAGTTTACGGGCTTACCCGAGAACGCATTCCGGGAACTGAAACCGGGAGAAGTGTACAACCCGCTGATGAGTCCAAAGAAAACGTATCCGGAGGTAAACCTCTGGTCTGTAGCATGGGGTATCGCCATGGCCATCCTTTTCTCGGCTGCCGCAGCCTATCTGGGACTAAAAGTAGGACAAGTATTCGAAGCTGCCATCCCCATCGCCATCATAGCAGTCGGAGTATCCGGCGCAGCCAAACGCAAAAACGCACTCGGCGAAAACGTCATTATCCAATCCATAGGCGCCTGCTCAGGCGTCATCGTGGCAGGAGCCATCTTCACACTGCCTGCCCTCTATATCCTGCAGGCCAAATATCCGGATATGTCGGTCACCTTTATGCAAGTGTTCATCAGTTCACTGCTGGGCGGTGTACTGGGCATCTTGTTCCTGATTCCTTTCCGCAAATACTTTGTAAGCGACATGCATGGCAAGTATCCTTTTCCCGAAGCGACAGCCACCACACAGGTGCTGGTGTCGGGTGAAAAAGGAGGCAGCCAGGCCAAGCCATTGCTGATGGCAGGATTGATCGGCGGTCTGTACGATTTCATCGTGGCTACCTTCGGCTGGTGGAACGAAAACTTCACCACCCGCGTATGCGGAGTAGGCGAAATGCTGGCCGACAAAGCCAAACTGGTTTTCAAGGTAAACACCGGCGCAGCCGTACTCGGCCTGGGATATATCGTCGGACTGAAATATGCTTCCATTATCTGCTTCGGCTCCCTGGCCGTATGGTGGATCATCGTACCGGGCATGTCACTCTTCTTCGGTGATTCGGTACTGAATCAGTGGAATCCGGACATAACCGCCACGGTAGGCTCTATGAGTCCCGAACAGATATTCAGCCACTATGCCAAAAGCATCGGTATCGGCGGCATTGCCATGGCAGGTGTCATCGGTATTATCCGTTCGTGGGGAATCATCAAGAGTGCCGTCGGACTGGCTGCCAAAGAAATGGGCGGTAAAGGCAATGTAGAAAAGAATATCGTGCGTACACAGCGTGATCTTTCGATGAAAATCATCGCTATCGGCTCTATCCTTACGCTGATTCTGATCGTGCTGTTCTTCTACTTCGATATCATGCAGGGAAATATCGTCCATACGCTGGTAGCGATTGCGCTGGTAGCAGGCATTTCCTTCCTGTTCACGACGGTAGCTGCCAATGCGATTGCCATTGTAGGCACCAATCCGGTATCGGGAATGACATTGATGACACTGATTCTGGCTTCCGTAGTGATGGTAGCTGTCGGACTGAAAGGTCCTTCGGGCATGGTGGCCGCACTTGTGATGGGTGGCGTAGTATGTACGGCACTGTCTATGGCGGGCGGTTTCATCACCGACTTGAAGATCGGTTACTGGCTGGGTAGCACGCCTGCCAAACAGGAAACATGGAAATTCTTGGGAACCATCGTTTC